>Ga0082212_10009994_pt1 | contig 12186 bp, 10 predicted proteins | sample TergutNt197P3_FD_71548 | JGI IMG/M metagenome (GOLD analysis project Ga0082212, IMG submission 71548) | Neocapritermes taracua P3 segment gut microbial communities from Petit-Saut dam, French Guiana - Nt197 P3 | ecosystem: Host-associated > Arthropoda: Insects > Digestive system > Gut ... | reverse complement strand
TTTTCGGTTTCGATAGCGGCATTTTTGGCATATAATTCCTGTGTCCTCAATAGTCCGTGAATAATACCTGCAACCTCATCGCCAAAGGCTTCCCGAATCTGCTCTACGGTAAAGTGTCCGTCTGCCGCTGCGGGTAGTAGCAATACAGCGACAGGACAGATTTCTTTCAGTCCAATCTCTTCCGCGATAATCAATGCCGTATGAATGCTGCGGAACAACCGATTTTCCCCATAAACATCTTGGTCGTATCCACCCAGCGAAACAGAATGACGAACGATTTCTTTTATCTTTCGTTTGTCGTCAGCCGATACGGAACTTCCCAAACTTTGAAGTAAGTTTCGATACAATGGAAAAAAATGAGAATGGTCGTATTGGTTCATTGAATATGCTTATTACTACGCAAAAATAACTATTTTTCCGCAAAAGTAAAGCATTTATGAATTAAAATTGTAATTTTGCGGCAAAAATGCAGGCTGTTAAAATGGAATTTTAAAATACTCAATCATAAAATTGCAAATGGATGAAAAAATTAATTGTTACTTTAGTATTAGTTATTGGAAGTTTATCCTGTTTCGCACAGGATATTAAGTTGCCTTCACCGAACAGGACAGGGGGAAAACCGTTGATGGATGCTTTGAATGAACGCCAAAGCGATAGAGAGTTTTCGGATAAAGAATTAGGTATTCAAACCATATCCGATTTGGTGTGGGCTGCTAACGGATTTAACCGTGAAGCCAAACGAACCGCTCCGTCTTCGCAGGACAGACAGGAAATAGACCTGTATGTTTTCTTAAAAACAGGTATTTATTTCTACGATGCCAAAAATCATCAACTGATTTTGAAAACGGCGGGAAATCATCAGGCAAAAACAGGCGGACAGCCTTTCGTGGAAGTAGCGCCGCTTAATTTTGTGTTTGTCGCCAATTTAGACAAAGCATCGAATCGCGATGCCGCTTTAATAGATTGCGGATTTATTTCTCAAAATATTTACCTTTTTTGTGCTTCGGAAGGTTTAATCAGCGTAGTACGAGGTTCTATCGACAAAGACGAACTACATAAGTTGCTGGGATTAAGTGAAAATCAAGAGGCTTTATTGGGACAGACCGTAGGGTATAAAAAATAAAAAAAGCCGCACCGTGGATTTGATAGAAACTCCTTATGACAAGATTTGAGGACTTTACCGTGTTTGTAATCCGCTTAGTCAAAGACTTACGGCCCGCCATTCACGATAAAGTTGTCTCGGAATTACATATTTTTCTGATGAGTTTTCCAATCGACAAAATGCGGCTTTAAGTAGTGAAAATATTTAATTTCTCAATGTATCACGCTTGATGCATAATGCAAATGTAAGGAGTATAATTGAATTATGCAAATAAATTTAACATAATTTTAATATTTATTTAATTTTCAAATATAATTACTTGATAAATAATTATATAATATAATTGTTAAAAATGTATCGATTGAAGCGAATTGCCTTGAAAGTAGGGAGTAACGTATTAACCCGAAAAGACGGCACCTTAGATATTACCCGAATGTCGTCGTTGGTTGATCAAATTGCCGAACTTCACCGCAAGGGTTTGGAAATTGTGCTTATTTCTTCGGGAGCGGTTGCGTCAGGGCGCAGTGAAATTCAAGTCAAAGGAAAATTAGACGATATATCTGCCCGTCAGTTGTATTCGGCAGTAGGGCAGGCGAAATTGATAAACCGTTACTATAATTTTTTCAAAGAACACGGAATTGCTTGTGGTCAAGTGCTCACAACAAAAGAAAGTTTGAGTACCCGCCGCCATTACCTGAATCAAAAAAATTGCGTGAGCGTTATGCTTGAGAATAAGGTAATTCCTATTATGAATGAAAACGATACGATTGCTGTCACCGAACTGATGTTTACCGACAACGATGAACTTTCGGGAATGATTGCCGCCATGATGAATGTGGACGCTTTAATCATTCTGAGCAATATCGACGGTATCTATAATGGAAAGCCAGAAAGTTCGAGGAGCAATGTTATTCGGGAAATTGATATAAATAAGGATATTAGCGCATATATTCAAGCAGACAAATCGGCTTTCGGACGCGGAGGCATGCTCACGAAATATCGCATTGCCCGCAAAGTGGCAAAAGAGGGAATTGAAGTCATTATAGCCAACGGAAAAACAGAAAATATTCTTCCCCGCTTGCTTGAAGACAATTCCGATGTGGTATGTTCGCGTTTTCTTCCTTCGCAGAAAACCTCGTCGGGCATTAAAAAATGGATTGCCCATTCCGACAGTTTCGCCAAAGGGGAAATTCACATCAATGCCAACGCAGTCAAGGCTTTGTTGGGCGAGAAAGCCAACTCGCTTTTACCGGTTGGAATAATTGCCGTGCGGGGTGATTTTGAAAAGGACGATATTGTCCGTATTTTAGACGAAAATGGTCGATTGGTTGGGGTAGGGAAGGTGAGTTGCGACAGCAGAAAAACCTTGGAATTGACCGGAAAAAAGGGAAATAAACCCGTCATTCATTACGATTATTTGTATCTGGAATGATAGAATAAGGATTGTCATCCCGCACTTGATGCGGGATCCCCTGCAAACGACGTAGTAGCAGTAATATAACATAATAAAAAAAATAATGAATTACTTCTCATATATGGAAACAAAAATTGTTCAATGTGATTATTCTAATTCGGAACATCGAAAAGCAGTTACTATGCTGATAAATGAATATATACGCGATGAAATGGGAGGAGGAACGCTTCTATCGGAACCGGAACAGGCTGATTTGGTAGAAGGATTGAAAAATCACCCGAAAGCGCTTGTTTTATTAGCAGAAACAGAAAATATTTTTACAGGGATGCTGACTGCATTTGAAAATTTTTCTACCTTTACAGCCCGTCCCATGATGAATATTCATGATGTGATGGTATTGGAAACATATCGCAAAAAAGGCATCGGAAGAAGTTTGATGAACGCTTTGATTGAAGAAGCCGGAAAACGCAATTGCAGTAGAGTTACTTTGGAAGTACGAAAAGATAATCTACCGGCGCAAAAACTATACAGGGACTTGGGTTTTCACGAACTTGAACCGGATATGTTCTATTGGCGTAAATATTTATAATTTATAATTTATAACTCATAATTTTTTATACATGAAAATCAAAGAAGGACTGGAAATACGGAACATTGCCGGAGAAAAAGTACTGATCATGCAAGGCCGTTTCGGTTTGGACATGACCAAAGTCATATCATTCAATACAACTGCAGAATGGTTGTGGAACACGCTTTACGGTAAAACGTTCTCGCATAACGATGTTACCCGTTTGCTCACCGAACGCTTTCAGGTAGATGTGGAAACCGCAGAAAAGGATGCGAAAAAATGGATTGAACAACTTGAACAATGTAAGGCTTTCGAATGACAAGCGTTTTATCAGAATATAATTCAGAGCGGATGATAGCTCTTGTCAAAGCGGCTTTGCATGGAACTACTCCTGACAATAATTTATTCGTCAATATCACAGAGGCGGATTGGAATGAAATATTTGAAAATTCTGTCAAACAGGGTGTTAGAGTGTTATCGTTAGAAGGGCTTGTGCGGCTGCCTAAAGAACTACAGCCTCCGCTTGCTTTGAAGCTGCGTTGGATAGCCGGTGCAGAAGCCATAGATAAACGTTATCGGCATTGTTTGGAAACAGCGAAAAAATTATCCGCCTATTTCAAAGAAAACAATATTAAGATGCTGATATTCAAAGGTCTTGCACTTTCGAGGCTTTATCCGGTGGCAAACGGCCGGGAATTTGGAGACATGGATGTCTTCTTTTGCGGAAAAACAAAGGAAGGCGATGAGTTATTAAGTAAGATTTCAAACGGAAAGAGCCGCTTCTCAAAAAAAGATACCAAACATTCTTATCGGGGAATAACAATTGAAAATCACCATACGTTTTTGTATCATTCCGGCTATAAAAATTTTCTTCACAGTAGAGATTTGGAGAAACAATTGATGAATTTGCTAAAGGAGGCGGGTATGCTTGACGATACTCCTTTAGCCGCATCAGAAACGGTAAATGAAACCCTATTGTTTCCTCCGCCCGATTTTGACGCCATATTCGTAATGTTACACATGCTCTCTCATTTCCCAAAAGGGATAGCGTTGCGGCATTTGTGTGATTTAACGGTTTTATTCGCGGCTCACAAAGGAAAAATTGATTTTCTCCTTTATCAGGAAGCTTTGTCTAAAGCAGGATTGTTGAAATTAGGAGATTCTTTTATCTCTTTATTAGTCAAATATTTAGGTTTAAGTCCGGAAGATGCTCCTCCGTATAAGCCCGACGAAGATTTAGAAAATCGGCTTTGGAACGATTTGTTATATCCTGCAGTAGCTCCGCTTCCCAAAGAAAAACGTACATTTCTTACTGTCTTTATTCATAAAATACGTTTATTGCAGTCGATATATTGGAGATTCAAATTGGTACCCCCCGGAAGATATTGGACCTACATTTTCCGTTCGATATATTTCCATATTTCTCATCCACAAACCATTGGTAAATTAAAAAAATAGAGATGAATATTCGGGAAATCATTCGCTTAATACCTCCCACGTATCGTCGGCAAGGAATTGGAGTTACTTTCACGGTACTCTTGCAGGCATTGCTTAACTTTATCGGATTGGCGTTATTGGTTCCCCTTTTGCTTTTGATATTAGACCCGCAAAGCATCGGCTCCGCTCTCAGAATTGGAAAGTTAAACACCGGATTGCATGTTACAAATGAAACTGTTTTTACAATCGTTGTTTGTGCAGGTACGGGAAGTTTGATTCTTTTAAAAAATTTGTTGAATCTGCAAATCAATTCATTCCGGATCAAATATATCAATAGGCTTTTCCTTTATTTTTCAGAAAAATTATATACTGCTTATTTCCAAAAAGGTTTTTTATTTGTAAAACAACATCATACTACTTCTTTTGCTAACAAAATCAACGGAATATCTTACAGATTTGTCCAAGGAGTTGTATCTCTCCTGTTTATTATGGCTGGAGAAGCCTTACTACTGTTGATGATTGCCGGCGCTTTGTTTATTTACTCCTATGTTTTGTCTTTAGTGATGGCGCTTTGTTTTATTCCAGCAGTATGCTTCTATTATTTCACTATAAGGAAAAAAATATCGCAATTCGGGAAGTTAGAAAATGAAGTGTGGAAAAAACAAGCACGACTGATTTCAGAAACCTTTAGAGGTTATGCCGATGTAAGAATCAATCATGCTTTCCCTTTATATATAGGACAATTCCGCGAAGGTCTTTCCGAGATTGCTTTTTATCGGGAGCGCCTCCAACGGATGATGAATGCTCCGGCAGGGATTATGGAGTTCGGTGTCGCCGCAGGGATGATTCTGCTGGTACTGTTCAACAAAGGAGATGCATCTATGAAAGTCACTTTCGGCTTATTTGCCGTTGCTGCCCTGCGTTTATTGCCTTCGGTACGCATTTTGATAACAAGCTGGTTGCAATTGAAAAACAACGGATACACAATGGATACTATTCGCGAAGCCTTGGATATGGCCGGTGACGATTCATTCATACCCGGCGATTGGGCATCAAGCGAGCAAACACCTCTGCAATTCAAACAAAAAATAGAGATAAACGACCTGACCTTTCATTTTTCTGATTCAGAAACGGATGAACCACCGGTGATATTGAATTTTTCCCTGACAATCGAAAAAGGAGAACGAATCGGAATACGCGGCGTTTCAGGGGTAGGTAAAACCACACTGTTCAACCTGATGCTCGGTTTATATATCCCTCAAAAAGGCTCGATACAAATAGATGGTGTCCCTTTGGAGGCAAACCTGTATCCCGAATGGCATAACTTAATAGGTTATGTACCTCAAGATGTATTTATTATGGGCGTTTCACTCATCGAAAACATTGCTATGGGTAAAAAACGATCGGAAATCGACGAAAAAAGAATAGAAGAAGTTTTGGAAACCGTTCGTTTAAGCGCTTTTGTCGCCACCCTGCCTGAAGGTGTGGAAACCCTGCTTGGCGAAAACGGGTGCAGGCTCTCCGGCGGTCAGCGGCAGCGGATAGGTATTGCCCGAGCGCTGTACAAACAGGCTGAAGTGCTTTTTTTCGATGAGGCAACTTCTTCGCTTGATTCCGCTACGGAAAAAGAAATCACCGAAGCCATCCGCGAACTGTCGGATAATCACCGCGAACTGACACTCATCCTCATTACGCACAGGGAATCTTCTCTTACTTTTTGCAACCGGATCGTTGAGTTAAATTAAGAGTTAGGAATTATCAATTAAGAATTAGAACGACACGCCGAAAGGCGTAAAATATGCATAATCCCGAGTAAGCCGAAGGCGCAACTCTGGGAAAAAGATACCTTATCCACTGCCGGAACTCCGCAGGAGTTCAACCTTTCGGGTAGTTAATACAAATTTTTAGACATAAACATTTGCATATTAAGAAAAATATCTATCTTTGCGGTATCGTTGGATATGTATATGTAATTCATAATTTCTATTACACGAATATAAATAACTTTTAATATATCATACAGATGAAGAAATTTAGATTAATTTTCACCCTTGTTATTACTTTTTTACCTGTTTGGCTATGGGCAAAACAGGTAAGCCCTGAAACGGCGAGAAAAGTGGCTGAAACGCAAGTTCGTTCACGCAGTCTATTGAGAAGCGGTCAGGAACTTGATTTGGTATTTGTCAAGACGACCGTTGGAAAAACGGTTGGTACAACAGGTTCCCAAGCGGATAATTCTCCGGTTAAAACGAGTAGCGCCCGGTCGGATGTGCTTTATTATGTTTTTAATGCAGGAAACAGCGGTTTCGTTATTGTGTCGGGCGATGACATTGCCAAACCGGTGCTCGGCTATTCCGATGCCGGCGCCTACGATCCCAACCACCTCCCGCCCAACTTCGTTTATTGGATGGACGATTTCCTTGCCAAAGAAATCGAGCAGGCAATAGCGCAAGCGATACCTCAAAACGAAAAAACCAAAGAGCAATGGAATGCTTTTCTCTCAGGAAAAGTCGATTTATTAAGAGCGGCTACGGCTGATGCTGTTGGACCATTGTTTGGTTTGGATGGTCAACCGGGAAGCATTGCTTGGGATCAATTTTTGCCTTACAATTATTTTTGCCCCACAATCAATGGCACTAAAACTGTCACCGGATGTGTTGCAACAGCAATGGCTCAAATAATGATGTACCACCAATATCCTACAAGTGGTAACGGGATAATAGGTTCTTATACAACAAATTCGGGTATTACCATTCCCCAAAAGGATCTTTCAGAATCCAATTATGAATGGAGTGATATGCTTGCTCAATATGAAGAAGATTATTTCGAAAGCCCTGAAGAAGTATTTGTTGCTACTCTGATGTATGATTGCGGAATAAGTGTAAAAATGAATTATAATGTGGCTGCAAAAGGAGGAAGCGGTGCTATAATGAAAAATGCAGGTATTGCTTTTAGAGATAATTTTAGCTACAGCGAAAGCATAACCTACAAACAGAGGGATTATTATTCCGGTGAAGAGTGGAAAGAAATGCTAAAGTCGGAAATAGAAAATAAAAGACCTGTTTTGTATGGCGGTCAGGATTTAGAATATGGTGGTCACGCCTTTATATGTGATGGATTTGATGATTCCGAAAATTTTCATTTTAATTGGGGGTGGAGTGGTTATGCCAATGGATATTTTCCAATTAACGCTTTAGATCCTGATATTTATGAGTTTAATTCCGGTCAGGATGTTGTAGTAAATATTATTTCTGCTACAGGAGGAGATCCAAGTTATGAAATGATATTGGGTCCTGCTATATCACCAGATGAAATCCCTGTTCCAATGACACTTACTTCTTCAAAAAGTCAGGTGGATAATGGTGAATCATTTATTGTTAATGCAACAACCTGTCTTAATGTGGGTTATTCTCCAATTACTGGAGCTATAGCCCTTGCACTTTTTGATGAAAACAATAATCTATCGGAAATTTTGTATAGAACAACTAATATTACTATTTCTTCAAATTCAGGAAGGGGTTTGACAGATGTAAGTCTTTCCGTACCTCAATCTGTTCCTCCCGGAAACTATTTCATTAGACCAATTGTAATATTAGATCCTTCCAATGAAATAATTCCGGTTCGGACTTCAATCGAATTACCTCTTACTGTCAATGATCCATTGCCCTCCACCATAAACTGGTTGGGAAAAACATCCGATTGGAACGAGCCTTCGAATTGGAGTACCGGAAAACTGCCAAGCCCTATCGATATCGTTTACATACCCGGTCCCGATAAAGTATCTAAATTCCCCGACCTGAACGCACCGGCAAAATCTCCGGCAGCGCCATACGGCAGCCCAAGCAGGGCGCCGGCAAGTGATGAACCCTTAGCCGCCGAAATCCATTTCGAACCCGGAGCGCAACTCGGCGGGCAAAGTAAATTGTCGGGAGAAGAAAAAATTTATGTCCAATACGACCTGAGTGAACCCAACCGTTGGCACATGCTGTCGATACCTTTGGGTGAAGTTTATCCGGGCGATTTCGCTTTCTGCGGGTATCCGTTCACATGGGTGCGTACATTCGAACCAACGCCGAACGGAAACGTGACCAAAGGCGCTTGGGTCACTGTCGGTAATGTTGACAGCCATGATGCCTTTACTTTCGGGGACGGTTTTGTGATTTGGTTGGATGGTGACAGTTATTCTGACGAGATGGGATTAGGCTTGCTGGATGGTATTCGCGAAATACCGTTTTTTGAACACCATTTAGGTGGAGCTGATGAAGAAACCTATTATAAACGAATAAATCAAGCACACGATTATGATGGATCGTCTAGTACGTTCTATGATTTTATGTTTGAAGATGGCGGTTGGGTACGTGGAAACAATAATTATAGTGTATCTCGCGACCTCGAAAAAGCTTTTCAATTAGCCAGTGGTGATGTTGAAAAAGAACTGAACTATTTATCAAATAGCGAAGCCGGCGGTGTTGTTACCTTGGTGGGCAATCCCTATATGGCAAGTTTGGATTTCGGTGAATTATGTGAGTATAGCGCTAATTCAGGTGTTATAACGCCTTCTTATCAAGTATGGACGGTAGTTAATGGTTCCGCCGCTTACACTGTTTATACCGGTATGGGCAGCGCAGGACTTGTAGGTGCGGGTTTGCAATCTCTTATTGCTCCCTTGCAGTCATTTATAGTAGAAAAACCGCAAAGCTCGTCAGGCACAACGCTAACTTTCACAGAATCGATGACATCCGTAAATTCGGGCAGTTCTACTCCGCTGCGTTCATCTGCGAGTGTTGGCAATAAATTAGACATCATTGCCCGCAACCCTGCGGCAGGCGTCCTCACTTTCATTGCTAAGCGCGAAGGCGGACAAGATTCCTACGGCGATATGGATGCTCGCAAAATCATGAACGAAATGAGCAATATCCCCGAAATCTACACCCTGAAACCGTATAAAAACGGTTCGGTTGCAGCCGCAGCGAACGTTATCGACAACGACGATCTGTTGATACCGGTAGGCTTGGCAACTACCTACACCGGCAATATTACGCTCACATTCAGCGGTATGGACACCTACGATGCCAAATTGAGTTTGATAGACGCCGAAACCAACCGGACAATCGATCTGACAGGTTTGGCTGCCTACGAATATGTGGTAGATTACACCCCGAAGCAGGTGAATGGAAAAACTGCGGTATGCGAAGACCGTTTCTTTATCCGTATTTCAAGAACCGCTACCGGACTGAATGAAACCATTGCCGAAAAAGTGAATGTGTTTGAATCGAATGGCATTATCAGGGTGATCTCAAGCGCTGCGAATCCGATAAAGGATGTCGCTGTATATAACCTGCAAGGTATGTTGGTGTATAAAGCGGCCGGTATTAACGTTGCGACCTTCACAATCGACAAGTTTTTGCCGGCAGGAGTGTATGTCGTGAAAGTGGTTTCAGAGAATGGTATTGATAATGTTAAGATAGTGAAATAATGGTTAACGGTTAATGGTTAACGGTTAATAATTTATAATTCATAATTATTAAAAAAATGGAAACAAAAAATATATTCGTTCAGACAGATCCTGAAACAAAAGAAGCGTATGAAGCGCCCGTTCTTAAAGCTGTGGAAGTCAAGGTTGAAATGGGGTATGACTGTTCTCTTGGCAACGGCATTGATGCATATACCGATGATGAATATACGTACTGATGAAAATTGTTTATTGAGGGCATGCAGTTATATACAATAGCCGGGCATACGGTGCAAATTTTCGGGGAGGGTTTGGAGTCCCCTCCCGGATTTGCTCCTTTCCTCTCTGAAAAAACCGACAATAAGCCTTTACTGAGTATTCGCAAGGAAACGACAGTCAGGGATTGGGCGATTCCGCCGGTCTTTACCTCCGAATATCAGGAGGAAACAAGCTACGATTTATCTGTCAGGGACAATGCCTGTTTGTTCCGGATGAAACAGCCCGACGGCAGTCTTCTGTTGGCGGAGATCAGTCGAGAGAACAAAAATTTTCATGCAGATGTAAGTCTAAAAGGTGTTTTTGAACGACACTCCTTGGGTTTCGCCTGTTGGTTGCTCTATGGCGTTGCTGCCTTGTCGCGGCAAACCGTTTCCATACATTCGTCTGTTGTGATGCATCAAGGAAAATCTGTACTGTTTCTTGGCGAATCGGGCACCGGCAAAAGCACCCACACCCGTTTGTGGTTGAACCATATCCCGGATACGGAACTGCTCAACGACGACAGCCCTTTTATCCGAGTTGAATCAGACGGAAGTGTCGGGGTATATGGTTCCCCCTGGAGCGGAAAAACCCCATGCTATAAAAACTTACATACACCCGTTGCTGCTTTTGTTCGCCTGTCGCAAGCGCCCTACAACCGTATCCGGCGGTTGACCGGCGCCGAAGCCATTGCTGCCCTGTTGCCTTCCTGTCCCTTCGCCTTTGCCTGCGACAAACAGTTATCGGAGTCTATCTACGCCATTCTATCTGCTGTCTTGCAGCAATTGCCGGTCTATCACCTTGAATGCTTGCCTGATGCCGATGCCGCAAATATGGTTTATACAACTATATATAATTAAGAGTTAAGAATTGACACGGTGTCATCCCGCGCTTGACGCGGGATCTCCTGAAAATGTAGGGGGATTGCGGGTCAAGCCCGCAATGACAGTCAGTTTGATAATTGATAATTATTTTATGAAGTTAATTCCAAACAATGCGTTTTTTGAGAACATAGAACAGATGCTTTCCGAAGGGAATAATGTTGAGTGTCGTTGTTTCGGCCGCAGCATGCAACCCTATCTGCGGGGCGATGGTAGTGAGGTCATTGTTGCTTCGCCTTTCACTCCGGAAGAATTGATTCCCGGCGCCATCGTGTTGTTTCGTTATCGCGGCAAACACATTTGTCACCGCATCGTCAGCCGTAACGGCGAAAACTTGCTGATACAGGGCGACGGCGTAGTGAAAAACAGGGAACAAATCACGGTTTCCGAAGTAATGGGAATCGTTCGCACCATTATTCGCCGCAACCAAAAACCGGTTTCCACGCAAACCAAAGCCGCCCAACGCTATTGGCACTGCTGGCTCCGTCTGTCCCCCCTGCGAAGGTACCTGCTGAAAATTTACAGGATGGTTAGGAATTAGGAAAATTTAACCGAAAGTTTAAAATTTTGCATATATCAAAAACTTTTTGTATTTTTACGGAATATTTAGTTTATGTCAAAAAGATATTTATGGAAGAAGATGTAATCATTGTTCGAGAAAAATATTTGAACAAAATGCTTCCTTTTATTAATAAACAATTAATAAAAGTGCTTACAGGACAGCGTCGCGTTGGTAAGAGTTATATTCTGAAACAAACGGTTCAGCACATTAAACAAATGGATAATCATTCGCATATAATCTATATAAATAAAGAAGATTTAGGTTTTATTCATATAAAAACAGCAACCGACCTAAACGATTATATAAAGGCAAATACAAAGCAAAGAGTGAAAAATTATGTTTTTATCGACGAAATCCAAGAAATCAATAATTTTGAAACAGCTCTGCGAAGTTTACTTTTAGATAATACCTACGATATTTATTGTACAGGGAGTAATGCCAATATGCTTTCAAGTGAGATAAGTACCTATTTAAGCGGTCGTTATATCGAGATAGAAGTGAATTCACTGTCG
>Ga0082212_10009992_pt1 | contig 12186 bp, 8 predicted proteins | sample TergutNt197P3_FD_71548 | JGI IMG/M metagenome (GOLD analysis project Ga0082212, IMG submission 71548) | Neocapritermes taracua P3 segment gut microbial communities from Petit-Saut dam, French Guiana - Nt197 P3 | ecosystem: Host-associated > Arthropoda: Insects > Digestive system > Gut ... | reverse complement strand
GTTATCATCGCGGAGCCATCGATAAGCGAGACTATAGACATCATCATGGGTATAAAGCATTACTACGAGTCGTTCCATGGCGTTTCCATACCGGACGAAATGGCGCGACAGGCGGTGATCCTGTCAGAACGGTACATTACCGACAGGTTCCTGCCTGACAAGGCTATCGACCTTATAGATGAAGCCTGCTCCGATATGAACCTCAAAAGCGAGATCATCGCCCGCAAAGATGCGATCCGCAAGGAGCGGGCCGACCTCCAGAAGGAGCGCGAGATGATCATAGCCGAGCCGAACGCAAACGATTACGAGCGGCTCGCAGAGATTCGCAGCATGGATCTCCGGCTGTCGAGCGAACTCGACGACCTCGAACTGCAGGGGGCGCCGAGGCTCACGCTGGACAACCTCGCGCGCGTCATAGAGCTTTGGACGAAAATCCCCGCCTCGAGTATCCGGGAGGACGAGTTCAAGCGGTTGTCAGAGTTGGACAAGCGCCTGAAAGAGCATATAATCGGCCAGGACGCAGCCGTCGAAAACGTATGCGCCGCCATCAGGCGCAACCGGGTCGGCATCTCCCCCAAACGCAAACCGGCGTCGTTCATCTTCATCGGGTCGACCGGCGTGGGGAAGACCGAACTCGTAAAAAGGCTCGCTTCGGATCTTTTCGACTCTCCGGAGTCGCTGATCCGCCTCGATATGTCCGAGTTCATGGAAAAGCACGCAGTCTCGCGCATCATCGGGTCGCCGCCCGGCTACATCGGCTACGATGAAGCGGGGCAGCTCACGGAGAAGATCCGCCGCAAGCCGTACAGCGTAGTATTGTTCGACGAGATCGAAAAAGCCCATCCGGACGTCATGAACATCCTGCTCCAGATCCTCGACGACGGGCACATAACCGACGCGCACGGGCGGATTATCAACTTCGAGAACACGGTAATCGTCATGACTACTAACGCGGGGAGCGATAAAAAGGACGGGGTGGTCGGCTTCAACCGCACGGTCGACGAGCAGGGCAAGGAGAAAGCCGAAAAGGCCCTCAAGGATTTCCTGAGGCCCGAGTTCATCAACCGCGTGGATGAAATAGTGTATTTCAACTTCCTGACCGAAGATAACTTCAAGACGATAGCGCGCCTTATGCTCGACGAGCTGCGAGATTCAATGGCAGAAAAGCAAATCGAGCTCCGGTACGACGACAGCCTTATTGATTACCTGACCGAAAAATCGTTCTCGCAGGTATATGGCGCGCGCAACCTCCGCCGTATGATCCAGAAAGAGATCGAGGACAGGATAGCCTCGGAGATAATAACGAACTTCTCCCGCCCGGTGAAGCAGATAGGGCTGACCGCGATCAGCGGTGAAATACAAATCCTGGCGGTATAGATAATAACGATGGGAAAGCATCCTCTGGTCTGTGCCAAGCACGATTAGGGGATGAATTCCTATTGGTATTTTAGATATCTGGGCGAATTTTGGTACAAATCAGCGCCCAGATATGTTGCATTTCTATATAGGAATGTGCTAAAATGGATAAAAAAAGGTACTAAAAAAGACCCAGAGGTGAAATATGGCCAGACAAGTTCATGTACGACTTAATGATCGTGTTTACGAGAATCTTACAGAATATGCTGCCAAAGCTAACAAGCCAATCAATGACTGCTTATTAGAAGCGTTGTCTTTATTCTTTGATGAAAAGACACGCGAAATGAAAAGAGAGACAGCTAAATTCAGGTTTGTCGATTTGTTTGCAGGAATCGGTGGAATGAGAATTGCTTTTGAATCACACGATGGATTTTGTGTCTTTTCAAGTGAATGGGATAGATATTGTCAGCGGACATATTTTGAGAATTTTGGGGTTATGCCATTTGGTGATATTACGAAAATTGATGAAAGAGATATACCTGACCACGAGATTCTTGTAGCGGGATTCCCGTGCCAACCTTTTTCAATTGCCGGGGTTTCAAAGAAGAACAGTCTTGGACAAGCAACGGGTTTTCTTGATAAAACACAGGGGACTCTATTCTTTGATGTGGCTCGAATAATTAAGGAAAAGCGTCCAAAAGCGTTCTTGTTGGAGAATGTCAAAAACCTAAAAAGCCACGATAAAGGTAAAACGTGGCAAATTATCACGGAAACACTTGACGAACTTGGGTATGAAGTTTTTTCCGCAGTTTTAAACGGACAGATTTACAGCCCCCAGCATAGAGAGAGAGTTTTCATTGTGGGCTTCGATAGGAGACGATTTGGATTAGATATTAACTTCAACTTTACTTTATCTACCCAAGAGAAGACTTCAAGAGTCAAGGATATTCTAGATACTTGTGTTGAAGAGCGATATACATTGACAGACCATTTATGGAAATACTTGCAGGACTACGCAGCCAAGCATCAAGCAAAAGGAAATGGCTTTGGGTATGGTTTGGCTGACTTAGATGGCGTGACCCGCACATTAAGTGCTAGATATTATAAAGACGGATCAGAGATATTAATTCCTCAAAATGGTAAGAATCCTCGTCGTTTGACGCCGAGAGAGTGCGCGAGACTGCAAGGATACGCCGAAGATTTTAAGATACCTGTTTCGGACACGCAAGCATATAAGCAATTCGGCAACTCGGTGGTCGTTCCACTTGTAACTGCGGTAGCTGGAAAACTTGTGTCAGCGCTGGAGCAAATACCGGAAATCAATTAGCGGAGGGCTATAAATGGATAATATGGCATATGCCGCAATTCAAGCAGTAAACGGAGGGCAGCTTGCTTATAGCAAATTTCTCTCCGCCAACGACACAGGAGATACTGGCGCACACCAAGCCGGAATCTATATTGCAAAAAACGCAATATCCATTCTATTTGATACTCTTGGAATAAAAGGCGAGAACAAGGATAAGTTTGTTAAGATATGTTGGCAGGATGATTTCACAACTGATAGTCGTTTTGTTTATTACGGCACAGGAACGCGAAATGAGTATCGAATTACGCGATTTGGGCGTGGGTTTCCTTATCTGCGGACAGAACATACAGGGGATTTATTTGTATTCGTAAAAAATGGTATTGACGAATATGCCGGATATATTCTTGAAACCGATGATGAAATAAACACTCTTCTTGATGCTTTTGCATTAAGTCCAACTGATACGGGTGCAATAATTAAAAAGGAATTGGTGTCATCGGGTACCAGATTCGATAGTGCTATTGCAAAATTCGTATGTGAATTAGTTGAAGAGTTTCCTTCGTCGGTGAAAATGTCAGTAGCTGCACGGAGCATTTTTAACGAAGTATATAACCATGAAGAAAACATTAAGCTTAACCCTGACAGCCATATAATTTCATGGATAGATGCAGAATACAGTCTATTTAGGGCGTTAGAATTTGCCCGCTACAGGGATACGATAGCAAGTGGTTTCCAGACAGTCGAGAAATTTATTGAAGTTGCTAATGTGGTGCTTAACCGTCGAAAGAGTCGTGCAGGAAAATCTCTTGAACATCATTTAGCGGCAATGTTTGATGGAAACGAACTTGTTTACCAAGCACAACCGCGCACAGAAGGCAATAAACATCCTGACTTTATTTTCCCTAGTGAAGCGGCATATCATAATTTGAGTTATCCTTCCGAACAGTTAGTATTCCTTGGTGCAAAAACAACATGCAAAGACCGTTGGCGTCAGATTATTAACGAAGCAAACAGAATATCAAACAAACATCTGTTCACGCTTCAACAGGGCATTTCAACTCAGCAGCTTGATGAAATGGAAGCTGAAAACATAACACTCGTAGTTCCGGCGCCTTATATCTCAGCATACCCACAGGAAAAGCGGAATTCAATTTGGACACTTCATAGATTTATAGATTATGTAAAAGAACAGGCAACGATCGCAGCGTTACCATATTATGACGAGGAATACCGTAACGAGACTTTCGATGTGGGGAAAATACCGTATTTGGTGAAAAATGCCGAAAACTAAGTGAGTATTTCTATCTTCATGCACCATGTTTTTCTTTAGCGGATCATGTAGTATTTCATATACAGGACGCCTATTCTTTATGTAGGGGGAATATATGTGAAATCAGAACTGGATCCGGGTTATAGCCCAATAAATGAGGGCGCTTCATTACTAATGGGTGGTGGAGCAATAGGCATGTTTGCCTATACTTATTCAGGGTGGCGCGACGAGACCGACTCGTGGAAAAAAACTGCATATCTGGGCGCAGCACTAATGAACTCCCCGATAATGGACGTAAAAGGTCCAGACGTCGCGGAGTTTTTTTCGAGGATTTGCGTAAACAACTTCTCAAAGTTCAGCGCCGGCAGGATTCGCCATGCTATTATCTGTAATGAGAAAGGGCAGATAATGACCGATGGCGTCGTAATGAAGATTGCTGAGGACACATATCGTACATACTGGCTGCACCCCGTCCTCGGGTACCTTGTAGGGAAGTTCGGAGATGAGTATAACATTGCATTCGAGGAGCTGACGGGAAAGGAATACTTCTTCCAGATTGCCGGGCCAAAATCAAAGGAGATTATTTCAGCTTGTGGCGGCGACATCGAGGATTTGAGGTTCGCCCATCATAAGATGATTAAAATCGATGGAAAAGATGTCAGGATCCTGAGGCTTGGCATGACGGGCAACCTGGCATATGAGATTCATGGGCCAATGGCGGACGCAATTGAGATATACAACCACATATGGGAAACAGGCAAAGACGCGGGGATATGTAAGCTTGGTCAGCAGGCATACTGCATGAACCACACCGAAGGCGGTTATCCGAATATCAACATCCATTATCCCATGCCATGGTTTGAAAGTGAAAATCTGGGGTTTGAAGGCTTCTCCGATTATCTGGCGGCAATGCCATGGTTCGCGTTCTATAATAACGCCCGCAACCTGGCCGGGAGTGTGGGGGATAATCTCGATGTGAGGTTTGTCACACCGTTTGACGTCGGCTGGGGGGGCTTAATCAGGTTTGACCATGAGTTTGCAGGCAGGGATGCATTGGAAAAGGAGGCTGCGGATCCGGGCCGGACAGTGGTAACGCTGGAATGGAACGCCGATGATATTGCGGATATTTACGCGTCGCAGTTCAGAGGCGTGGACGTTGAACCGTGTGATTTTATTGAGGATAGGCCAAATGATGTCTACTACTTTGGCGGGGCAAAGTTCACTTATCACGCCGACAAGGTGTTGGACGGCAATAGGAAAGTAGGTATAAGCGTAGGGCGGGGCGTCTCGAATTGGTTCCGGCGTATGATTTCCCTGTGCTTCATCGATCCGAAATATGCGGAAACCGGGAAGGAGCTGAAGCTGATATGGGGATCTCCCGGAACTCCGCAAAAAGAGATCCGTGTAACGGTGGCACGTTTTCCGTATCTGGATTTTGACCGTAACAACGAAACCGAATAGTAATATGGGAGGAATAAAAAAGTGAGTAAAACTTCAAGGATTATCGCGGTATTGCTCGTCCTGGTGATAACCGCCGGTATGCTGGCCGCATGCGAGGGCGGGCAGCAGCAGGAAGATGCGACGCCACCAGCCGAAGCAGCAGCAGGAGGACTTCCCGGGGGGAAAGATATATATAACGACCCAATAAAGATAGCCATGATTGTACTATCCACTGGTGGAATTGTAAATCAGATGTATCAGATGGCATTAAACGAGCAAATAGCATCTTTCCCGAACATTACGATTAACTATATGGACGGTGAGTTTAACCCGAGCAAGCAGATAACGCTGATTGAAGAAAGCATCGTGCAAGGCTATGACGCTATATTCCTTGAGCCCATGGATCCCGTCGCTCTCACTGATGCCATTGAGAGGGCGGAACAGGCGGGTATACCTGTGCTGACGATGAATGTGGAACCGCAGGTGATCAGTTCATTACATATAACCGTAGCACATTATAAAGCAGGGTGGGATAGCGCCGCAGTGCTTGATAATATGACCAAAGGTATTCCGAATCGCGGGGCTATTATTCTGGACTGCCCGCCAACATCCAAGCCCGGCGCTCATCAGGGGACTGCTTTTGGGGAGTATCTCGAAACCACCGATATCAAACTTCTGGAGAATATCGGAATCGAGTTCTGGTCGGCCGACAACGCAATGACCGCGATGCGGGATATGCTGACCAAGTACGGTTCCGGCGAGATTACAATGGTCTACTGCGCCGGCGCTGACATTGCCCTTGGCGCTATGAATGCGATCAGGCAGGCGGGCAGGGAAGGCGATGGTATCCTTGTTTGGGGATTCCAAACGTTCCCGTCAGATTTTGACGCTATACTGGAAGGCAGGATGGCCGGAACGATGTTCAGCGATCTCTACCTTCAAACAACAACAATGTTTTATTATGCCCTATACTTCATCTCCACAGGACTGACGGCATGTACTGCCGGGTTTACCGAGACTCCATACATCGCGGTACCGATGATTCCCGTAAATATGCAAAATGTCGGACAAATGATGGACGTTTCACGTTGGTATTACGACCCTTCAATAAACCCGTAGGAGTCAACGCATCTCCAGCTAAATCTGTCACATGTACTCGGTGATAATGCACGACATCAGCAGTGAGACCTGAGTATCCATACTCATGGATTCAAAGTCCGTTTCTAGTTGCTCAGAAAGCTTTTCAAGGCGATAAAGCAGGGTGTTGCGGTGAACATGGAGGGTAGACGCCGTCTTTGCGATGTTTCGCCCGTTTAGTAAAAAGGCATATAGGGTTGGGATCAGCACCCTCCTGCTATCATTTTTGCTTCTCAACATCTGCATCACCCGTGGATGGCACAAAGATTTCAAGCTAGTCACCGTGTCCAGCAAGCTGACAATGGAGGCTTTGTAAAAGTCGATAAAACGGTATATGGCCAGGTGCGGCGTCTGTCTGCGACCAATCAACAGGGCTGATACGCTTTGGATATAGTAGTGCCGCAGGTCGGTGAAATGGTAGAACTCCATACTGACGCCGCACTGAAGCATGAGGTTGCTGTGCAATACTTTCATGGTTTCGGCGAGTACGTCCCCGGAGAGTTGTGATTTTGCGGTGTTGAGTATCACTATGACTGAGTCCTCATATAGACACAACAAGCCGGTAGGGAAGTGTTTTTCAACAATACCGATGTAAGGGTGAGTAATCGACTCCTGCCCGTTTGATTTCAACGGATAAGTTATATTCAAAAGTACATATGAGTCATTCATACCCCATCCGCGGCGTTTCAGGTAGTGCGTAACTATTCGTTCCTCAACATAAACATTCTTAAGCAGACACTCGACATAATAGGGATTACTCTCATCAATTAACCCGCGCATAGACAGGTTTGCAAGCGCATCCTCCATTATCCCTTTGAGGAAGCTTACGATTTTTAGCTGCCCTTCAGATATTGGGGCATTGATCGAGGTCATACCCATAGCAGCGATGAGTTTACCCTTGCTCTTCAGCGGGCACGTCATAAGCGTTCGATTCGGGTTTTTGCTTATACCGTACAGGAAGGGTTCGTCAAGCCTCCCCATTTTAGAGGACAACTCTTTCCATTCTTCGTATGTATGTACATCGATTGAATATCCCCTGCTGAATACTGCTTCCCATATACTATCGCTGGCGTCACTGCTAAAACTGCCGCTATAATGGATAAGCGAACCGGAAGAATCAAATATCGCTATTGGATTATGCAGTTTATCAGCAGCTACATCCAGAACTTCACCTATATCCGAGTTGCGAATGATTGTGTTTTGCAAAAGCAGATGCCAGTCCTGATAGGATTTGAATATACCTTGGATAAGCGAGAAAAAGTACTGAGTTGATAAGGTGGATTCGACGGTCAGTATGCTGGAACCTTTCAGGTTATCAAAACCGGGACATGGCGATCCGACAACTACAAGATTCCGGGGGTACGCTTTATCCGGCGATGCGGCTAGCTGACCCGCCGCCATAATGTAAAGCAGACTATCATCATATGGTCCTCCGTCGGGGAGTATTCGTAAATCTTTCAGCGGGGGATCATCTTCAGTACTTAACGAGCAATCGAGCTCCAGTCCGCGTAGCTCATCAATGATTGTTGACAGAAACAGATCCATGTCTACACCTCTAATCAAGCACTAAGTTTAGCTTTTAGTAAACGTTGACTAAACAGCGGCGCCGGACTTGCCCCGGATGTGTTTACCAGTTTCGTGGGGTGCCTAACTCATACGTACACAGGGATTATAACTTCTGATATGCGATTTGTCTAATAATAAGGAGAAAGCTAAAAAGAAAGGATTGGGTGTAATTATGCCAAATTTCACAATGGACAGCGCCATTTTTAGCGGGGCTAAGACAATAAGGGATCTATTCGGGTTGCTGCTCCCGAACGAGTACTCAGATCCGGAAACTGAGTTCATGGCTTGCCGCGAGACAGCCTGGCTCGGCATCAACTTGAACAACTCTCCCGTATATGACGTTTCGGGACCGGACGCCGCTAAGTTTTTTAGTAAAACTTGCGTAAATAAAGACTTTTCAACCATGGTGACAGGCCAGTCAAAGCACGCGCTCGTTTGCAACGACAAAGGCCAGTTGCTTGCCGATGGCGTTGCCATGAAACGCGATGGCAACGTGTGGCGCACGTACTGGCTTGCACCGGTTCTGCAATATTTCGTTGAAACGAGCGGGCTGGATGTCAAAGGAGAATATATCGCTGACGAGTACTTTTTCCAAGTCGACGGACCAAAATCACTGGAAATCCTTGAGGAGGCCTGTCAGTGCGATTTGCATGACATCGGATTCGCGTGTAACAAAACCGTCAAGATTGCAGGCTCCGAAATGGTTGTACATCGGCTTGGTATGTCAGGCTGCCTCGCGTACGAGGTCCATGGGAACGCAAGACGCGCCGACGCCGTATATACGCGTATTCGCGAGGTACTGGAGAAATACGGAGGCAAACCGCAAGGGGTCCGCAACTACGCGATACTTAATCATACGCCCGCAGGTTACCCTAATATGTACCAACACTATGCCTACCCGCTTACGGCGGGTAATCCAGGGCTTGCGGAGTTCGCAAGGAAGAACTGCTGGCTGTTCCCGCTTTTAGGCAGTGCTGAAAATGAACCGGAGGCATTCTATGTAACGCCCTATGATATCGGATGGGGGTATCTTGTCAATTTTGATCATGATTTCACAGGAAAAGACACCCTGATGAAAATCAAGGACAATCCCCCGAAAAAGGTTGTTACTTTGGAATGGAACGCCGATGATGTGGCGGAAGTATTCTCATCCCAGTTCAGAGGGCGCGACGTGGAACGCTACGACTCTATCGAGCCATATACGCAGTTGGATTCAGCGGATTTTGGTATTCGTTGCGACTATGTATGTTCAAACGGAGGTAATATCGGAATCGCGTCAGGCAGGACTTACGCTTTCTATGAGCGAAGGATGATTTCCCTTGCGTTCATCGACAAGGAGTATGCCGTAGAAGGTAAGGATGTGACTGTACTATGGGGGAGGCCGGGACACCCGCAAATTGCAATCCGGGCAAAGGTCGCCCGGTTCCCGTACTATAACGACGAATTGCGCAACGAGACTTTCGATGTGGAAAAGATACCGCGCCATGTGGTGGTATGAAGCACTACATACCTAATTAGTGATAAAGTAATCACAACGGCGGCGAGTAGTTTAGCATACTCGCCGCTCTTTGGTAGGAAATCTCAGTAATCTATGATGACGATGACCCGTTTTTAAGCTGAAAATGATATTATACTCTGTTATCGACATACAAGTTCGTACACTCTAACTTCATGTAGCCGATAGCAAACTTGCTCCAGTTCTTTCTTCCTTTCAAGAGGCGCCTCGAAATTGAAACTACGTACGCCCAATATTTCCCCGGCGTTATTAAGATTAATGTATTTCTTAATAACGTCATCTTCTGCCGATCCTCGAATATAGGCGCTTAAGTACGCTTCGCGAAAGACAAAACCTTGACTAACGTACCATTCATTCGATACAATATCATCTTGAGTCCAGACCTCAAAACGCTTCACGCCCAGTTCGACCAATGCCGCTTTCGCGGTCGCCCAGAGCTTTTTTGCGACGCCTTTTCTTCTATATTCCGGCAGAACCCCTAAGTGCCAAATAACTGCTCCTGGTTCACCGTCAAAATAGCAAACATCACCCGCTTTTCTTTCGTACTCGACGTCAATAAAGCCAACAATGGTATCATTTTCCTCAGCAACATAGCAAACAGATGGATGGATGTATGTTTCTTTCGCTATCCTGACGTCATCATAGTATGAACAATCAAGAAACGAGAGCAATCGGCATTGCACCCACCCGTTTTCATCAGAAGCGGTATACTCGCGGTACTCCATAGAATCACCTGCCTAATTCAGTTTCTCAAACAACTCTCTCATTGAACATCTGACAACATGAGGAAAGCACGGGCAAAACAAGAGGACCGACCCCCTGTCTTGCCCCCATTGTCCCCCCGGAAATGGAGACCTATGATGCATTACGAAGGAGATATTTATCGCCCGCCAAGCGAGGCGTACAGCCTCATCGTTCAGGTCACGGTGGGCTGCACCCACAACGGCTGCACTTTCTGCCCGAACTACAAATCCAAAAAGTTCAGGGTCAAGCACTTTGATATCATTCACAATGATTTGTCGCAAGCGCGCTCATACAACCGCCATGTCGAACGGGTGTTCTTCGCCGACGGCGATGTGTTTTGTTTATCAACTGACAAGCTTCTATGGCTCCTTGACGATGTCCGCATGCTCTTTCCCGAGTGTACGAGAGTTGGAGTTTACAGCAGGGCGTCGCAGGTTTTGAGCAAGAGTCATAATGAACTTCAAAGCTTGAAAGATGCAGGGCTCGGGATACTGTACATCGGCGCGGAGTCCGGTTCTGACGAGGTCCTGCGCCGCGTCAACAAAGGCGAGTCCGCTTCTCAAATCACAGAAGCTGTTCAAAAAGCGGAAGAGAATGGCGTCACTACCTCGGTCACTTTCATTTCCGGGTTGGGCGGCAGGGAACTCCTCGAAGAACACGCCGTCAAAACCGGTGAGATGATTTCCGCAATGGGCGCATCTTATGTCGGACTCCTTACATTGCTGCTTTCTCCTGAGACTCCGCTTTTTGATGATGTACTGACGGGGAACTTCGTACAACTCACGCCGCTTGAGTCGGTTGGCGAGCTTGAGCTGATAATTGGGCACGCTGATTGCACAAAGGATACCATTCTTCGGAGCAATCACGCTTCGAACTGGTTGGAACTCAAAGGGACGCTACCGCAGGACAAAGAGCGTCTCCTTGCGCAGATACGCGACGCAAAGTCAGACCCAAGCTCGTTGAAGCCGCGCCACCTCCGGCGGTTGTAAAGTGCAATGTGTTCAATGCACCCCTCATAGTATACGATAATACAAAACAACGGATAACTCAATAGGAATGTTATTGGTTATCCCGTATTTGACAGAAATATGGTAAGATATACACTGAACTGAAAACGATTGAAAGGCGGTCTGTATTGTGAAATATAATAACCTCTATTCACCAATTACATTGGCGGGGACGCAATTCCGCAACAGGATATTTGCCGCGCCGATTGGGCTTGAATACTACCCGGACGAGCGGCTGCACCCGGGCGACGACTTCATAGCGTTCTTCGAGCGGAAAGCACAGGGGGGCGCGGCGACAGTCTCCATCGGATCTGCTATGGCGGATGACGCGAGGGGTGCGGTTGGCCCGACAATCAGGTTTGACGACCCGTCGGCCCTATCGCCGCTCTACCGTCTGTCGCAGTGCATCAGCCGGCACGGGGCGGTGGCGGACGTCGAGCTGCAGCATTGCGGAGCCAACTCGTATTACAGCAGGCTCGGCCTTGGCAATGAGATATACGGGGCATACGCCACGACCAACAGCCTTGGGATGGAGATCCCTGAAATGCCCGAAGACATAATAATAGAGACAATCGGGAGATTCGGGGACGCCGCGCAGACCGCGAAGCATTGCGGGTTTGGCATGGTGACGGTCCACGCGGGACACGGTTGGTTGTTCAACCAGTTCCTCGGGCCCGGCAACAACAGGAAGGACAAATGGGGAAGCAGCATGGAAAACCGCACCCGCATAATAAATGCGATTGCGGAGGATATCAAACGCAAATGCGGCAAGTTGTTCCCCGTATGCGTCAGGATCAGCGGCTCGGAGATATTCGAAGGCGGATACGATATCGATTACGGGGTG
>Ga0082212_10009991_pt1 | contig 12187 bp, 10 predicted proteins | sample TergutNt197P3_FD_71548 | JGI IMG/M metagenome (GOLD analysis project Ga0082212, IMG submission 71548) | Neocapritermes taracua P3 segment gut microbial communities from Petit-Saut dam, French Guiana - Nt197 P3 | ecosystem: Host-associated > Arthropoda: Insects > Digestive system > Gut ... | reverse complement strand
TCTCAACTCTTTACTCTTTACTCTCTGCGCCGGCCCGGAGTTATGCGGGATCCATGGCTGTCTTTACGGCTTTGCACACGCTATCTGCATCTACCCCGCAGAAGCTTCGCAGTTCTTCGATCCCGCCGCAGGGCACGAAAATCTCCCCCGTATTTAAGAGGATCGCGTCCTTTAGCCCGGCTCCCGCCAACGAAACTGCCGCCAGGATGCCTTCCCCAACCGATCCAAGCCCGGAACACTCCTCAAGAACGAGCAACCGCCCTGTTTTCTCTACCGAGGCCAGTATCGCTCCGGCGTCAAAAGGGCATATGCAGCCCAGCTTTAAGACCTCGACGGAAATACCGTCATGGAGCAGGGCTTCCGCGGCTTCGAGCGCAGTATTGGTGCTGACTCCGTACGTCACCAGTGTGAAGTCCTCACCCTCGCGGAGGCGCTTGACCCTGTCGGCGCCGCCTTCTTTATATGCGCCCTCCGCGCCGCGCGGATATCTAACCGCCACAGGGCCTGTAACGCTGCTGATCGCGTGGCGGAGCATATCGCGCAACTCGGCATAGTTTGCTGGGCTCATCAGCGTCAACCCCGGTATTGACCTGAGGTATGCCACGTCAAACGACCCCTGGTGCGTCTCGCCGTCGCCTGGCACCAGCCCTGCCCTGTCCACCGCAAGCACTACGTGCAGCCCGCTTATGGCTACGTCGTGTATCAGCATGTCATAGGAACGCTGGAGAAATGTCGAATACACGGCGAACACGGGCGTGACGCCCCGGGCCGCCATTCCTGCCGCCATCGCAACGGCGTGCCCCTCAGCGATCCCGACGTCAAAGAACCGTTCCGGGTGTTTTTCGGCGAACGCATTAAGGCCTGTTCCGACTGCCATAGACGCTGTTATCGCACATATGCCGGGGTCTGAATCCGCCAGTTCCGCCAGCTCCTCCCCGAAAACCTGCGAAAACGTTTTTTCTTCACTTCCGCTAACGCCGTTTCTGTAGTCAAACGGGTGTACGCCGTGGTACTCTTCCGGGGATTTTTCGGAATGCTCATATCCCCTGCCCTTTTTTGTCAGGACATGCACTACCGTCGGTTCGTGCTGGCGCTTAGCCCAATCCAGAGCCTCGGTCAGCCTTGCGATATTATGCCCGTCGACCGGCCCGGAGTACTGCAGTCCCATTTCCTCAAACATACTGCAATGCAGGACAGCTTGCTTGATCGCTGTTTTTACTCTATGGATAAACCTGTATATCGCGCGCCCTGGCGGCGATATTTCCATCAAGCGCCTGTAGCGCTTCTTGAACGCCGCGTATGAAGGCTTCATCCTTTGGCGCGACAGGTATCTGGCTACCCCTCCTACATTTCTGGTGATCGACATGCCATTGTCGTTTAAAATGATCACCATCGGTTCGCCGGACTCACCGGCGTCAGACAACCCCTCATACGAGAGCCCGCCCGTCAGCGCTCCGTCTCCAATAAGGGCTATCACCGAATAATCACCGCGGGACAGCGTTCTCGCCCTTGCCATTCCCAGCGCTGCCGATATAGAGGTGGACGCGTGCCCGGCAATGAACGCGTCGTGCACGCTTTCCGACGGCTTCGGGAATCCCGCCAAACCGTTGAATTGACGAAGAGTTTCAAACCCTGCTTTTCTGCCGGTTAACAGCTTATGAACATAACTTTGGTGCCCGACGTCAAACACCAGTCTGTCTTTCGATGTGTCAAAAACTCTGTGCACAGCAACGGTCAACTCTACCACGCCCAAATTTGACGCCAGATGTCCGCCTGTTTTGGCAACGCTTTTTACTAACATCTCCCGCAGTTCCGCGCATAACGCGCCGAGCTGCTCTTCCGGAAGTCTCTTGACGTCAGATTGCGAACCGATATCATCAAGTATACCCAACGGTTATGAACCTCATCTATTGGTCTTTAAACGTAAAAATCAATTTTTTCTTTCCGCAAGCATCTGCGCGAGCCATATAAGGAATTCTGTGTTGCTGAATTTGCCTTCAAGCGCCCCGATCGCCCTTCGCGTCTCGTTGCGGATTATTTCTTCACACTTGCTGACGCCGGCAATCATCGCGAATGTTATTTTGTTATTCTCAAGGTCCGCGCCCATCGGTTTGCCCAGGTTTTCTGTAGGTTCGGTAATATCCAGCACATCGTCTCGTACCTGAAACGCCAGTCCGACAGCCAGCGCGTATTCATCCGCGGCCTTTACTTGCTCCTTGGTTCCACCGGCTGCGATAACTCCGATCCGAGCCGCCGCCGAAATCAACACCGCTGTCTTCATGTTATGTATTTCAATAAGCTCCGCCTCAGTCAGCAGCTTCCATACGCCATGTACGTCGAGATGCTGCCCCCCGCAAATCCCCAGCGGCCCGGCAGCCTGCGCCATTATCCTCGCCATCTCAACTATTGCCCCGGCCGGAAGTTCGGATAGCAGCAGAGTCTCAAACGCTGCCGCCTGCAGCGCGTCGCCGGCAAGAGTAGCGGTGAATTCACCGAATTTTTTATGGTTGGAAGGTTTGCCCCGGCGCATATCGCTGTTATCCATACAGGGAAGGTCGTCATGGATCAGCGAGTAGGTATGCAGCATTTCAACAGCGCAAGCTGCCTGCAGCGCTGTTTCCTGGCTCCCCCCCGCCGCCTCGCAGAATTTTATGCATATCACCGGCCTGATTCTTTTCCCCCCCGCAAGCAGGCTGTAGCGCATTGATTCCACAAGTTTGTTGTTCTTTGTATCGTCAATGGTAAAAATCTCGCTAAGTTTTTCCTTAATGGCGGATTGGCACCTCTCCAGTTCACGCTGCATTACTCGATCTTCACTTTTCATCACTAAAAATAACCTCCTCCGGCACTCCGTCAGCGCCTTTTTGAAGACGGACAACTATCTGTTCGGCTGTGTCAAGCATCTTTCCGCAATCCTTTATCAGTTTCGCGCCTTCCTCGAAAAGCGCCAGCGACAGGTCGAGCGCCGCGTCCCCCTTTTCCAGCGATCTGACTATCTCATCTATTCTCGCGGCTGCCTGCTCGAAAGTCAGTTTAGTTTTTTCTCCCACTATCAGTTCTCCTTTATAGCGTCGATGTTTATCAGACAATTCTCAGCTTTCAACGACGCACTTGATTTCATCCGTCTTCAGCCTCACTATGATTTTCTCGCCCCGGACGATATCCGACGCCGATCGAATAATCACTCCGTCAGTTTTTCGCGCTATGGCGTAGCCGCGTCCAAGTACTTTCAGCGGACTCATGGCGTCGAGCGCTGCGGCAAGCCTTGCGTATATTTCCCTGCCTGACGACGTCTTCCTCTGTACCGCGGCGAACAGCCTGCTGTGTAAGTGATCGAGAAGCATCCGCTTGTCGTCTATATAATACCTGGGGTCCTGCATCACCCTTTTACCCGCCATCTCGTCAAGGCGCTGTCTCCGCATCTGGATATCCCTGTTTATCGACTGCCGCATCCTTATCCCTGACGCCTGCAGCATATCAATAACGTCGCTTATATCGGGAACCGCCAGCTCCGCGGCGTTTGACGGCGTTGCCGCGCGCAAATCGGCGGTAAAGTCGGATATCGTAATATCCGGTTCGTGGCCGACTGCGGAAATGACCGGGATCGCCGATTTAAAAATCGCCCGGGCGACGCGCTCATCATTGAACGCCCATAAATCCTCAAGCGAACCGCCGCCGCGACCTGTAATGATCAGATCCGCCGCATTATTTATATTTACGTATTGTATTGCGCCGGCTATCTCCGACGGGGCTTCCGCTCCCTGTACGCGCGCCGGTATGACGATCACCTTTGTCAGCGGCCACCGGCTGCCCAAAATCCTTATGATATCACGGACAGCCGCCCCGGCGGGCGACGTTATGACCGCAATCGTACCCGGATAGCGCGGCAGCGGTTTTTTATATCTGTCGTCGAAAAGCCCTTCATTGAAAAGCTTTTCCTTAAGCTGCTCGAATGCTATATACAGATCCCCGACCCCGTCCGGCGTGATGTCGCTGACATAGAGTTGATAAGCCCCGTCTCTCGGGTAAACCGCCACCCTGCCGAACGCGATGACGCTCATACCGTTTTCAGGCTTGTACCGCAGCTTCGACGCGCTGCCTTTGAACATTACGCAGCGCAGCGTGCCGTCAGTATCTTTCATTGTAAAATAATGATGGCCGGACGGGTATACTTTATAATTCGACAATTCGCCGCGCACGTAAACGCCCGCCAGCGTACTGTCAGAATCGAGCAGTTCTTTGATATATCCGTTCAGTTCGCTGACGGATAGTATTCTGTCTTTTTGATTTATTCCCATCGCAGTCACTGAATTCCGTCATCCCCCGTCCGATGACAGGCGGAGACGGGATCCACCCCTACTCCTGACTTCCCGTTTCACCGCGCGTGAAGCTTCCTAATACACCGTTGATGAAAGAAACTGTCTCCGCAGGCTCGTACCTCTTGGCAAGTTCGACCGCCTCGTTGATCGCCGCCTTGTCAGGTATGTCCGGCATATAGAGCACCTCAAACATAGCTGTTTTCATTATAGCGGCGGCCGTCCTTGATATCCTGCCGTACTTCCACCCGACAGCATATTTATCAATATAACCGTCAAGCTCCGCCGAGTGGGCCGAAACTCCCGAGACTATATCTGTAATATACTTAAGCTGCCGTGCGTCGGGGATTTCTTTATACAGCTTATCCTCCGCTTTCAGCGAGGAGTAATACTCCTGTTCAAAAACGCTTGACAATAGTTCTTCAGGTTCCGATGGATTTTCGGAAACGCAAAAGCAAAGCCTGACAGCAATTTCTCTCGCCGCGGTCCTGGTCATACGCCCGGTTTGTTCTTCTTAAGCGACACGCCGCATATATGTACATTCACGGAATTGACCGCCACGCCGACCGCCGCTTCCACCGCGGACATCACAGCCTTTTGTATTTCAGCGCCTACCTCACTGACTGAATACCCCATATCAGCCACGATATAAACGTCGATCTCAAGGTCGTCTCCGTCGATCAGCAGCTTTATGCCTCTCGACATTCCTTTTCTGCCAAGCATATTCGTCAGTTCTTTGCCTGGAGAGAAGAACAGCCCATGGACGCCTTCGACCTCTGAAACCGCGGCTGCCGCAATAACGGAGACGACGTCCTCAGAAATGTTTATGCTGCCTTTCTCGTCCGTATTTCTTATATAGCCTTTATTTTCTCCCATGATCAGCGCTCCTGTAAATAAATCTTAAAGTTTATAATCAAATGATTGCTCCCTGTCGTCCGCGCCATAGATGCTGGAATCATATCACATATATGTTGAAATTAAAAGCGCAACTTTACCGGCAGCCCCTATAGTCCGCCGCCCTGGTAACAGTTCACGGCCCGCCCTATCCCTGCGCGACAGGCAGCGACAGTTTTGACTGGCGTCCGGCGTCCCTGTATATCTTGTGCAGAGTCGTCCGCGCCTTACAGACATGCCAATACACGTCATATGTCGAAGCGTCGGTCGGGATATCGATGCAGGAAATCTCGATCTTTATCTGCTTCCCGGTCCTGAACAGGTAAGAAAACGGGCGGAGCTGGATCTCATACTCGTAAACCTCGCCGGGCTTGACGAAATCATACTGCGTGAAATCGTGCTCGATTTCCCATGCGGTGTCTTTCTCGGGAAGGCGTTTTCTCAGTGACGCCCGCAGCCAGCCGGTTGTCAGCGGCAATGGTGCGTCGGAGTCCGCCTCTCGTAAATCGATGCGCCAGGTGGTGTCGTCCTGATCGATAGATGCGTAGAACTTGATCTTTGGCGCCCCCGATACCTCAACGTCCTCTGACAGAGGCGGAGTGACGTATGTTACCATGCTCCTTTTCTCTGTCACGAACAGGGGCTCCTGCGTAAAGCTGTCGGGGCAATCGTTGAACAAATCCGGCGCCGGGGCCAATCCGCCCAGACTCTGGAAATAGAGGTCCTGCCACTGCATCTTCTCGACCGGCCATTGCTTTGCGCTTTGCCACTTGTTGAGGCCGGACGTGAAGTACCTGACGTCAGGCTCGTCCATGATGCCGGTGTCGAGCCCCTTGAGCCAATAGTCATACCAGCGGAGCAACTCGTCATGATCCGTATACCACGGGCGCAAACCCATATTAGCATAGAAATAGGCCTTTTTCGGGATATCCTTATTCAAGCGATTAAACACATTGATCTGCGGGTCCATAAAGAAACTGAAGAACGGTCCGCCGACATATGTTGGGACTTTTATCTTGCCGATATTCTCGATGACCGACCGCTCCCTCCAGAACGGGCCGTCAAGCGGATTGAGCATGAAGTCGAACAGAAGCGGGTTTTTGTCAGGATATTGGAGCAGATGATATAGATATGGATACTGGCGCAGATCGGGGTCTGCAGAGAACTTCTCGACCAGTTTTTTCAGTTCTTCCGGCGGCGTATTCTCGATCATCCATGATTTGACGTTCTTGATCGCATATCCGCAGCGTGCGGGATATGTGCCCGTGTACAGCCCGTACCAGAAGATATCCAAGACGCCTCCCGGATACATGCCTTGTTTATACAAATCGGCGCCGTATATTTCCCATGGAGCGATACACTTTAGGCTGGGCGGTTGCTCCGTAGCTGTCCTGAGCTGCGCGTTAGCGAAGTAGCATATGCCCGCAAGGCCCACCCCGCCGTCGCACCACGGCTGTTTTGCGAGAAACTCGACTATATCGTATCCATCCTCGCCCTCTTGCTTGCTGAAAGCGCCTATATGCACTCCTTCCGAATGTCCTGTCCCTCTGAAATCGGCAATAGCGTATGCATAGCCTCTCTCGGCGTAATAGCGGGGGTTTCCGGATTCCACCGACGCCTCGAATATCGATTTGCCAAAAGGCTGCGGCGGAGTCTCAAAGACCTGCGAATTTTTGCCGTATACCGACATTGCGAGAAGCGCAGGGAATTTGCCCGGGGCGTCCGGGCGGTATATATCGACAGGGATCCTGATCCCGTCGCGCATTGTGACCCAAACATCTTTGTCAACGATCATTTTATACTTCTTCTCAGATGCGGCTTTTTTGCTCATACCTTCATCTCCTTAAAATAGAAAAAAGATTTCATATTACTGCTTTTGATTATTCTACATACATATCATGGATAAGTAAAATTCCTGATGTAGATTACATAATTCATATCTTGAATTTCACTTATCATATAATGGTGATTTATACTATTGTATAAATGTAGAAAACAAGCTGCTTAAATTCTTGCGACATATAGAAATGGAGGAAGATATATGGGCAAAATAGTCAAAAAAACCAATTCCAGCACAGGCGGTCCGGTTTTTGTCGATGTGGACGTCGATGAGAACAAGATCGTCCGGGTATATCCTATGGACTTCACGGACGACGACCCCGCCTCATGGACGATCGAAGCGCACGGGCAAAAGTTCAGCCCGCCAAGGAAAACCACCTACACCGCATACACAGCCGGCTATAAAGCGATGGTCCACAGCGATAGGCGGCTGCTCTACCCGCTCAAGCGCATCGGTTTTGACGTCAACGGCGAACGCAACATCGATAAGCGCGGGACGCCGGCCGCAGGGGGAGACCCGGCCTACCCGGGTTATGAGCGCATTAGTTGGGACGAGGCGCTGGACACCGTTGCTAATGAGATGATGCGCATAAAGCGCGAGTATGGCCCGGGCGCCATAGTGGCGGAACCCTCATCGCACCATCTCTGGGGTAATGTCGGCTACCGGCACAGCGCGCTGTTCCGCTTTATGAACTTTGCCGGCATAACCTACGCAGACCACAATCCCGACAGTTGGGAGGGCTGGCACTGGGGCGGAGTCCACTCATGGGGCTTTACAGGCGGCCTGGGCAACCCTGAGCAGTGGGACTTGCTTGAAGACACGCTGCAAAACAGCGAAATGATCGTTTTCTGGTCGGCTGACCCGGAAACAAACGCAGGTATCTACAGCGCTTACGAGAGCACGGTCCGCCGCCAGTGGATGAAGAAGCTTGGCCTGAAGATGGTATTCATCGACCCATATTACAACCATTCCGCGGTACTGTACTCCGACAAATGGCTCGCGCCGAAAATAGGGACGGACGCGGCTTTAGCTGCCGGCATAGCCAATGTCTGGGTCACAGAGGGCCTTTATGACAAAGAATACGTCGCGGAAAAGGTCTACGGCTTTGAGCAGTTCAGCGACTACCTGACAGGCAAGGGCGAGGACGGCGTGGCGAAGACGCCCGAATGGGCGGAAGCCGAAACAGGCATCCCGGCGCACGATATCCGCGCGCTCGCGAGGGAGTGGGCAAAGAGCAAGACCCAGCTCGCCGCCGGCGGGCTAGGCGGGTGGGGAGGCGCATGTCGCGGCCCTACGGGTATGGAATTCGCCCGCATGATGATCGCCCTCGCCGCGATGCAAGGCCTCGGCAAGCCCGGGAGCAATATGTATTCGACGACGCAAGGCGCGCCTACGGACTATTCGTTCTACTTCCCCGGTTACGCCGAAGGCGGCATTGCCGGCGACTGCGACAACTCGGCGGCGGGCATCACTTTTGTCAACCGTATGTTCGACGGCGTGACAAGCCGGCCATCGCCATCCAATATCAACGTGCCTAACGCCGTGTTTATACCGAGGTTCAAGATTCCGGAAATATTCACGGGCGACGGCAAACTGAAATGGCGCGGCAAGGGCTTTGTCGGCGCTTCCATAGAACAGCAGTTCCACGAGTACAAATACCCGGCTGACGGTTACTCGCGTATCCAGATGTTCTATAAATACGGCGGGCCGCATATCGGCACGATGGGCAACACAAACCGCTATGTGAATATGTACCGCAACGAACTCATGCCGATGGTCGTCGCGCAGGCGATCTGGTTTGAGGGCGAGACGCCGTTTGCAGATATAATACTGCCGGCTTGTACAAACTTCGAGCGGTGGGACATATCCGAGTTTGCGAACTGCGCGGGATATATACCCGGCTCGTTCTCGCAGTCCAACCACAGGACGCTCTCGCTGCAGATGAAGTGCATCGAGCCGCTGGGCGAGTCGCGCTCCGACTACGAGATATTCCGCGGGCTGGCGCAGCGCCTGGGCATCGAGGGGCCATACACAGAGGGCAAAACAGACCTTGACTGGGTCAAGCAATATTTCCACGCGACGGACCTGCCTAAAATCACGACATGGGAGAAATTCCTTGAAAAGGGCTACGCTGTTGTCCCGGACAACCCGGATCGCCCCAGGACGCCGGCGCTCCGCTGGTTTGCGGAAGGCCGCGAGCAGGACGTACCCATGCCCGGGCAATTCCGTCCCGGGGACACTGTGCAGCGCAAAAATCTACAGACTCAGACCGGTAAAATCGAACTTTACTCAAACAGTCTTGAGCGCTTCAACAAGTCGCTTGTTGAACAAGGTCTGGAAGAGGACGAGACGCGCCCGCCGCTGACGCAGTACATCAAACCATGGACAGGCTGGCACTATGAGAATACGGAAAAATACCCGCTCTCCGTGCTTTCGCCGCACCCGCGTTTCTCATTCCATACGATGGGCGACGGTAAAGACGCGTTTATGAACGATATCAAGGACCATCGCGTCAAGGTCGGCGACCATGATTACTGGATCATACGCATCAATGCGAAAGACGCGGCGTCAAGAGGTATAAAAGAGGGCGATCTGGTCAAGGCGTATAATGACCGCGGGGCGGTGATACTGGTAGCCCAGATAACCGAGAGGGTGGCTCCGGGAACCTGCCATTCATACGAGTCGTCGGCGGAATACCAGCCGATAGGCAAGCCCGGGGAATCGCCGGATCGGGGCGGCTGCGTAAACATATTGAGTTCCAGCCAATTCATCGGGAAGCACACTTCAGGGATGGCGACACAGCACTTCCGCATAGAAGTCGAAAAGTGGGAAGGAGGGAACAACTAATGGCAAAACAGAGATATATGGTCATCGACGTCAGTCTGTGCCATGATTGCAACAATTGCTTTATTGCCTGCAAGGACGAGTTCGTTATGAACGAATGGCTCCCGTACTCTAAGGCTCAGCCCCGCCACGGGCACCGCTGGATGAACATCGAGAGGAAAGAACGCGGTCAATTCCCCCGCATCGACTGCGCGTTCCTGCCTATGCCGTGCCAGCACTGTAGTGACGCTTCTTGCGCGAAGAAGAACCCTGACTGCGTTTCAAAGCGCGACGACGGCATAGTGCTGATCGATCCGGTCAAGGCTAAGGGTAAAAAGGATATAATCGAAAGCTGCCCCTACGGCGCGATCTACTGGAACGAGGAAGAAAGCCTTCCGCAAAAATGCACGATGTGCGCCCACCTGCTGGATAACGGCTGGGATATGCCGCGCTGCGTGCATAGCTGCCCGACCGGGGCTATGAAGTTCTATACTGCCGACAAAGCGGAGATGGACAAGATCATAGCAGAAGAGAAGCTTGAGCAGTACCGTCCGGAACTTGGAACGACCCCGAATGTTTATTACAAAAACCTGTATAAATTTACGAAATGCTTCATCACCGGAGGGGTCATAAAGGCCGGCGACTGCGTTGAAGGCGCGAAAGTGTCCCTCTCGGGCGACGCCACTGCCGAGCAGACGACGAATTATTTCGGTGATTTCAAGTTTGACGGCCTGGCGCCGGGCACGTATAGCGTCGCGGTAAACGGCAAAGCCGTTCAGACCGTGACGATCAGCGAGTCCCTGAACATGGGGAGCATCGAGATTTAGAGTTAGAGTTCACACCAGCTCGTCATTGCGAGCCGCTGTAAGCGGCGTGGCAATCCAGACATAAACACATAAAGAAATAGTAGACAGTTGCACATATATTGTGGTATATTTGAGCGAAAGTGAGAAAACCCCGCAGAAGTACACAATATGCACAAGAAAAACGGCGGGACAGAGAGAGGGGTGGCTCAATGTCGATTGTCGCAAAGATCATAAAAATCATAACCCGCATCTTCCTGTATATCTCATACGCGTCGATCTCGGTATTAGCGCTTATGACCGTCATCGACGTGGTAAGGCGGATGGTCTTCAACAGGACGCTGACCGGCGTGACGGAGTACAGCCAGATACTCTTGATTATAAGCATGGCCTCTATGGCACATGCTCTGATCGAGGGGCGGTTTATTGGCGTCGGAGTGCTGGTGGATAGGTTCCCCAAGCGCCTCAATATTGCGGTAGAGGTCATAATGGGCGCAGCCAGCTTTGCGTTTTTTGCCATAGTGGGCACGCAGATCATCAAAGAGATCGGGATGTTGAGATTTACGAACAAAGCGTATTTTATGATCAAGCTGCCCGAATGGCCTTTCTACTTGGCGCTGGGGGCGTCGTTCCTCGCATGTGCGCTGGGTACGATAGCCTATGTGTACGACCGCATAGTCAATTTCAAGAGCAAGGACGAGAAAACCATCTTTGACGAAAACCCGGATCTTGCTATACTTGCCCTCACGGATGATGGGGATACTAATATAGTTGGGGGTGATGGATGATGTCGCCGGAAATTGTTGCTCTACTTGCTATTGCCGTCTTGCTCGTTTGCATTGCGCTGCGGATGTGGATCGGCGTGGCTATGGGGATAATCGGATTTTTGGGCATAGTCGTCCTGCGGGGTCTTGACACGGCGTTCGCGCAGGTCGCGACAGTCCCGTTTGCGAGCATCAACAGTTACATGCTGACCGTTATACCGATGTTTGCGCTTATGGGCATGATAATCTCGGAATCCAGGATAGGCACCGACCTTTTTAGGGCTTGCAACGCATGGCTGGGCCGAATAAGAGGGGGGCTCGCCTCCGCGACGGTCGTTACTTCGGGCATGTTGGGCGCTATTTGCGGCTCGCACATGGTCGCGACGGTCATCCTGTCGAAAATCGCATTGCCGGAGATGAAAAAGTATGATTACGACGACAGCTTCGCAGCCGCGTCTGTTGCCATAGGCGCCCCGCTTTCGATAATCATACCGCCCAGTTTGCCCCTCATCCTCTACGGCATCATTACAGAGCAGCCGATCGGCAAGCTGTTTATGTCCGGCATTATTCCGGGCGTGGCTATGATACTCGTCTTTTGCGGGCTTATAAGCATCAGGTGCAAGATGAACCCGGCATTAGGGCCAAAAGGCGAGAAGTTCAGTTTTAAAGAAAAACTCAAATCTACACTGGGCATTATCCCTGTTATCATCCTGTTCCTTCTTGTCCTGGGCGGGATCTACCTCAACG
>Ga0082212_10009990_pt1 | contig 12187 bp, 9 predicted proteins | sample TergutNt197P3_FD_71548 | JGI IMG/M metagenome (GOLD analysis project Ga0082212, IMG submission 71548) | Neocapritermes taracua P3 segment gut microbial communities from Petit-Saut dam, French Guiana - Nt197 P3 | ecosystem: Host-associated > Arthropoda: Insects > Digestive system > Gut ... | reverse complement strand
ACGCATTTCTGGGATAATGTCAACTTTCAGGACACTGCTTTTTTAATGAATGATAACCTGTTGGAGCGTTATTTTGTCGATTACCTCGACCTTTTATCGCTTGTACCGGATGATTTGAGAGACCGGTCTATTCATTCACTCCTGAAAAAATCCGAAGAAGAAAACAGTCTGTTTACTTATTTATTAAGATTAAGCGAACAATATCTGTATGATCCGGAGTCTCCTGTATGTAACGAAGAGAAACTCATCCCTTTCCTGAATTATTCACTCCAATCGACACTATTCAATGATACGGAAAAATTCCGGTTGAATTACCTGCTGGACTGTATTTCAAAAAACAGAATCGACAGCGTCGCCAACGATTTCACTTATACATTGATGAATGGTGAGACGGGGAATCTTCATGCGATCAAGGCGGATTATACATTATTATATTTCAACGATCCGGAGTGTGACGATTGCCGGATGCTTATCCGACAACTGATCATATCACCCATTATCAATCAATGTATCCAGTCAGGAAAGTTGAAGATTATTACGGTCTATGTGAACGATGATTTGGATGTGTGGAAAAAACACGCGCCGGATGTTTTACATACATGGATTTACGCATACGATGCCGAACAGAAAATCAATGAAGAATCAATCTACAACATCAAACAGTTTCCTGCCCTTTACCTCTTGGACCGGGACAAAAAAGTGATTTTAAAAGATTTAACCTTTGAGACCCTCGAAGATTACATCAGATCGTTATAAATGATAACCGGAAATGTATGGAACAGACAAAAATACAATTAAGAGTACAGGGACTGACCAACAGTCAGATACAATCAGGCGCTTATGCGCTGGTACTTGCGGAAGAAGGATTGAGACGGCTTCCCGTCATTGTAGGTATGTTTGAAGCACAATCCATTGCTGTTGCGCTTGAAGGAATCACCACCCCGCGACCACTCACGCACGACCTTTTCCTCTCTTTTGCAAAAGCGACAGGTTATAAAATACAGGAAGTATTTATACATAAATTCAAGGATGGCGTCTATTTTTCGCACATCATCCTTACAAATGGGGAAACAAATGTAAACATAGACTCCCGCACCTCTGATGCCATTGCAATCGCAATAAGAAGCAATTGTGATATATTTACGACCGAAACCATCATGAAAAAATGCGGTATCGTACTGGATGAAAGCAATCAAACAGATCATGATCACGAACAGTTACCGGAAGAACTTACATCCGACGACCTGCAGGATATCACTAAACTCAAGGAACGTTTACATTCATTGAGAAAACAGGAACTCGAAGAAAGAATGGCAAAAGCCATTTCAAATGAAGACTACGAATTTGCCAAAATTTATAAGGACGAATTGTTGCGCAGGGAAGAAAAGAGGGGGGGGAAGTAATTTCAAATTGATGGAACAGTTATTTTATGTGCCTGATATAGCAACGAATCCTGAATTGCCGGAAGAGGAATCCGAACACTGCGTTCGTGTTCTCCGACTAAAAGCCAACGATGCAATAACGGTCACCGACGGTAAAGGTTGCTTCTTTGTCGCAAACATCATTAACGCACATCCCAAACATTGTCAGGTGAGTATTACAAAGAGTTGGTCGCAAAAAATGCTCAATGATTATATTATACATATTGCCGTAGCCCCAACAAAAAACATGGACCGGATGGAATGGTTTGTTGAGAAATCTACCGAAATAGGCGTTAACTCAATTACCTTTTTACGCTGTCGCTTCTCTGAACGGAAAGACGTAAAACTGCAAAGGATCAATAAAATTGCCATTAACGCCATGAAGCAATCGCAAAAAGCCTTTCTGCCAAAAATAAACGATATAATTGAGTTCCATCAATTCATTGCACAGGATTTCAACGGTATTAAGATGATAGCACATTGCGCTGACCATAATAAACAACTGATAAAAAACGTTTATGTACCGGATCGTTCGGCGCTCATTTTGATTGGTCCGGAAGGCGACTTCAGTCGGGAAGAAATCAATATGGCTCTTTCTGCCGGATTTTCTCCGGTTTCGCTCGGTGAAAGCCGATTGCGTACAGAGACTGCCGCGCTTGTTGCCTGTCACACGATCTATCTTTTAAATCAGTAAATTATTCATCCATGACCTGTAAAAAATCAATAGAATACATCGTCTCACTGATTATTTGTTTCATTCCGTTAAAAGTAGGGGCACAAAATACGACCACCAGCGCAACCTGTCTTCAAGTTGAAACGTTTGGTTCGGCATCATCCGGCAAGTATTCGCCATTCTGGATAGTCAGCAACAAATATGGCGTCGTGCCATTGCAAGCGGGAAACGCCTATTTGCGCACCGGCATTTTTCACGATCACCCGTTTCAAAACGGAATTATCTTGAGTGCAGGAGCCGACCTGCTTGCCGCAACCCCGCGAACCGGTAACGTGTATGTTCAGCAACTATTCGCAACCATTCAATACAGATTTCTGAATCTGACCATCGGAAGTAAAGAAAATTACACTTCGCTCTGGGATAAAGCACTAAGCAGCGGCGACATGGTTCTTTCCCCTAACGCCCGCCCCATACCTGAAATAAACCTGTCCGTACCACATTTTACTGCCGTTCCATTCACTAAAGGACACCTGCAATTTCGGGGAAACATTGAAGAGGGACGTTCATTCGACAGCCGGTATCTGCAATCTTTCACAAACGGGCAAACAGTTTATGTCAAAAATGTGCTTTGGCATCACAAATCATTACACATAAGATTATTAGACCCTGACGAAAAATTTCCTTTAACAGCCATCGCAGGGATGCGCCACGATGCGCAATGGGGAGGAACCTCTACCGATCCGGAAATTGGGAAACAACCTATGACAATCAAGGATTATTTGCGTGTATTTTTAGGCAAGGCAGGTGACAGCGAGGCACAAATAATTGATCAGAATAACGTATTAGGCAATCATTATGGGAGTTATGACATCCGGTTTGGATACCTGAGTCATTTTTTTGACGTCTATCTCTATATGCAACATTTTTTCGATGACACTTCAGGGATGGAACTGTACAATCTTCCGGACGGATTATATGGTATTCAGGTAGATATTCCAGCCTTTTCTATCCTGAACAAAATAGTCTTCGAATATCTTGAAACGCGTTTTCAAAGCGGCCCTGTCCATTATATTCTTTTTGATCACTCAAAATATCCGGGATATGGCGGCGGGTATGATAATTATTATAACAACGATGAATATGTTACCGGCGTGTCTTATTTTAACAGAGGTCTCGGATCGCCGTTACTCATTTCTCCCGAATATAATGGCAAGGGTTCCCTGGGATTCAAGAACAACCGTGTCCGTGCCTTTCACATTGGTTTTCAGGGTTATCTGTCAAAACAAATATCTTACCGTTTCTTAGCAACATCTTCCGAAGGATGGGGTAACATGTATGCACCATACCTGAAGAAAGAAAATAACATTATGTGCAGCGCAAAAGTTTCCTATTGTCATCCGCGGCTGGAAAATTGGCTTTTTACCGGAGAAGTTGCCGCTGATTTTGGCGCAACATATGGTAACAACACAGGAGTCAGCCTCTCCGTGCTTCGCAAGATGAGGTTAAAATATTAATTTTCAATTTTCAACATTCCCAAGTGTTAAAAATATAATAAATGTATCTGTTTTGTAATGCAGAATAATTTTTTTATTCTACCTTTGCACCCGAATTACAATTACGTTGAAAAAAATCTGGGGCTGACCGGTTTTGACAGCGGGTAGAAGTGGTTTGTAAGCATGCAGTGCGCTGTTGACCGGCACTATAATCCCGGTTGATAAAAATTTAACTGGCAACAACAACTATGCTCTCGCAGCGTGATCGAAGAACAGTAGATTAACGCTTAATCCTTACACAAGGTGTTTGGACGGGACATCACCCGGAAGCTGTGGCTTCGAAGCGTCCGATTAGGTGGTGCAGAGGTATCGGAGATAGTCTGACGGAAGTCCCGTACGTCAGATGAAACTAAGGGACTAAGGTTGCAGTTGGTAGCTTCGGTCTTGCCGCAACCCGACAATCAAAGCGAAGATAAGCATGTAGAAAGCAAATTAGTTCCCCGTTTGGACGAGAGTTCGAATCTCTCCAGCTCCACTGGTGATATTTAAAATGTTGATATTTAGCTGGTTATAAAATTTTACGCATACATTTTTTTTTTGGAAACGTACATTTATAACTCATATTCCGTTTATTTGCAGATATTTGCAGATAAATAAATAAATATCAACATAATGCAAGCGAAGTCATGTACTGTCTCCATTGTTTTTCAGTTTTAGCGTTGCTAAAATGCATGAAAAAATGGGAAGACGAAAAGTTGAAATAGTAATGCCTCACCTGGTGAATGCAGGAGGCAATGTGAACAAGCAATGGTATGTGGAATATTCGGTAAGAAACCCCGAATCCGGAGAATTGGAGAGGATACGGATTTATGAAGGAATCAACCGGTTTTCAACGTGCGGGGAGTGTTATGATGCTGCCAAAAAGATAATCAGAAAGATCAAGGCGCAAATCAGAGCCGGTAATATCGGATACAAGGAATTTACCGACTATGACGATCTGCTGCTGTACGACGGTCAGAGCCGCTACACGTCCAAACGTAAGGCAAGAAAAGGGAAAAAGTGACGGCGACGGTATTTCGTCCGTTTGCGGGATGAACGGCCTGATGACGTCGGCAACGGATATGCAGGCGCGGTAGCCGCTTCCTTCGCGGGCGGGGAAACAGATGCCGCTAAAGTCGCAGGCTTCCACTTCGAATTGGATGAATGCGGGCGAATCGGATGCCAGGCTGAAAACGATGGGGTTTTCGATTAGGCAGCGCTGTTTTGGTTGTGTAATGAAAGATAACATCGGTTATTGATTATGAATTGTGAATCAGGGGATGAGTTCGGGATAGAAGGTGACGGTCATTTCGACGTCGCGCGACTGGCCGATGCCGTTTGCCTGCCAGCACAACTCATAGGTGTACCGGAATACCAGCGTTTCGCCGGCAGCATACTGTGCGGCGGTCGGCGGTTTCCGAATCAGCATTTTGCGTGCGTCGAAATCGTCCGACGGGTATCCGTTGACGGTATAGCGATGGCCGTAAACCAGGCCGTTGACCTCGATATCCGGATCTTTCACAACGACCGGCCGCCAGTAGTAAAGCTGGGGGGCGTAAGTCGCGATTTCCTGTTCGGATTCGGGGTTGCACGGGCTGTACAGCCGTATCGTCCGTGCTTTCAGTTCGGCGGGTTTTACTGATTTACCCATCTGATAGCGCAGTTCTTCCATGACGTACAGCTGGTTGCCGATCATGATTTTTCGCCACGGACTGATACCGGACAGTTCGGTTTCCGACATTTTGAGGGTATGGTTTGCCTCGTGTCCGGAGTGGCGCAGCCATGCGTCGTAGGGTTTCCAGAAGCGGTTGAAAATGCCGTCGACATGCTGGATGAGGAGCGAAAACTCGTGTTTGTTTCCGTAGGCGTCGGGGATGAACCGGCCGTTGGCGTCGCGGTTGTCCTGCGAGGCGTAAGCATAATTGTAAAAGTAGGGAATACGCCCGACGACGTCGGATTTTCCCCAGCTGAAAGCGAAAGCCAGCCATGCCTTCGGTTTTTCGCCGTCGACGTTCCGTCCGTTGACCGATACGTCGGAATGATTATGCCTGTACCCGAAGGGATACAGCAGCAGATTCCATGGCATGCCGTGATCGCCGGCGCTGTAGGCATGAAACGGAAGGCTCAGGTCGGTAAATTTCATTTCCTCGTATGCGAGGTTATCCTTTTTGTCCCAGCCGAAAAAATCGCCTGTCAAAAGAGTTTCGGTCGTTAAAAACAGCGGATGAACGGCGTAATACCGCCTTTCGAATGCCTTGAACAGCAGCGTGTGTTTCGTAGGCCCGTCGTTTCCGAATTTTTCATGGAACTGGTGTCCGAACATGTCCAGAAATTCCTCATACGTTTCGTATTTCGGCGCCGCACCCTCTATTTCGTTATTGGGCACGAGCTTCAGCTGCCGGTTTTCGCGGTAGGTCAGGGAAGGTTCAGCCGTTTTGTAACGGGTAAGATCAATCCCGTCGCGGCGGTCGGGCGAGAAAATGTCGCGCATGAATTCGAAACGGACGGAGCGCGTGTTGGAATTGACGAAAAAAAGCAGTCCGAAGCGCTTTTTCAGGGCGTCGAGGAAATCTTCCTCGGAGATGTCGGGCATCATGTCGCGGTAATACAGCCTTCCCGTGATAAGGGCGTCCATGGTGCTGTTGAGCGCTACCATCCTGCTCAGCTGCGCGTGTTCGCGGAACGGATTGTTTTCGAGCGTGAACCCGTAATGTCCGAAGACAAGCTCAAGGATTCGCCAAACGCGAATGAATGGCGAAATACCGTACAGTCGGGGAACCTCGAACATGACAGGCTGCCCGTCGACAATGCGCGGAATGCCCCGGTCGGCCTTTGCGCGGAACCCGCCGATGTCGCCTTTCGCGTCGGCGGCGAATCCGATTTCCTGAACGGTTGACTGGAACGTTTCGTTCAGGACTTCGGAATACAGGCGGTCGTCGTCGCCGAAAGTATCCTGCTTGACGATCACGGGGAAAACGGCGTAATCGGTCGCGATAAGTTCGTTCATGACGGAATACATGCGTCCGATCAACGCGGTTAGCCGGGCATCGAGGCCGGGCTGTCCGGGGTCGTAAACGGGCAGTCCGGGTATGTCGGGCAGGAGGGTTTTATTCATTTCGGCGTACATTTCGGATTCGTCCCATCCGACGGATCCGGAAAATGTTTTCGGGGAGGCGGCGCTGACGGCCAGAATGCCGGCCTGCTGACAGGATTCGCTTTCGACCACGACGCTTACCCGCGTCGCCGGGCGTACATCGACGTCGGCACGGTCGGGGTGTCCGGTCAGCAGGCGGTTGTGCGCGGTGGCGGGGAAGGATACGGGGACGGTCTGCGATCCTTTGGCGGTGAAGGCGGGACTGGTACGGACGGCTTCGATGACGTAGTCGGCGGAGAGGTCGAACACTTCGCCGGTTCGTTTTCTGATTCTGATGCTCATGATCTTGTGAATACGGATTCTACTTCCAGCTTGCGGCGCTGACCGGCTTCGAGTTCGGTGATGCCGTAATTGACGGTGATGTCGCCGTCGAGGAGTCGCTGCACGAGTCTGGACAGTTTCTCGATGGCTTCGTTTCCGGCGGCGCTGCCGGCGCCGGTTGCGGGCGGAATCGGGTTCGGGCCGGCGTCGTTGTGTCCGCCTTCGGCGAATCCGCTTACGTTGCGGGATGTGCGCATCCGGCGTATTTCCTCGATGCGCCGTACCTGTTCGGCGACGTCGGGGCGTGCCATTTCGTCGGATGCGACGACATACTCGCCGCCGTGTACGGGGAGCCATCCCGCCTGTTCGTATTTGGCGCCGGGCAGGGTGTAGCCGCCGGTGGAGTAGTCTGCGTTGCGCGACGGCGGGCCGGCGTCGCCGCTGTTGTAGCCTCCTTCGGCGAAGCCGTCGCGCATGGTGATCTTGCCTGCGGGCGGGGCATCGGAGCTGCCGGCGCCGGCGAGGGTCATGGATTTCACTTTTTTGCGCTGGGCGTTGGCGACGACAAGCTGGGCGATGCCGGCGGCGGCGACGATGGCGCCGGCGATGGCTCCGGCGACGGGTCCGAGCTGCGAGAATGCCTGCATGACGGCCATGGCTGTAGATGCGATGATCTGGGCGGCGGTGATTGCAAACTGGACGTCGGCATACTTCTTTTCGATGTCGAGCTTCTTTTGGGCTTTTTCGCGCTCGAGGCGTTCCACTTCCTTTGCGTTGCCGGCGGCGGCGGCTATCTCGGCGTCGTAGCGTGTTTCGATGTTCAGGGTTTCGGCCTGCATCAGGTCGGCCACGGTGGCGGACGACTGTCTGAGGAGGTCGACCGACTTTTGGGCGTACTGCGAGGCATATTTCATGCGCAGCCGGAATACGGCATCCTCGTATTCCTTTTCGGAGAGCAGTTTCCGGTCGTGCAGGTACTGCAGGTTTTCGAGTTCGGCGCCGTAGGCTTCGCGCATTGATTCGAGCGATGCGTCATGGCGTGCTTTCTGCTTTTCGTCGCGGTACTTTTTGTCGACGGCTTCGACGGCTGCCAGGAAGGTTTCCTCGTCGATCAGGTTTTCGCGCCGGTAGCGTTCGAGGAGCGCCAGTTCGTCGGCGCGCCGCTGTTCCCAGTTGCGGATGTTGTAGAGGCGGTCGAAGTCGGCTTCGGTTTTCGAGAACTGGCGGATGAGATCGGCGCGCGCCTTCAGTGTCTTTTCTTCGGCGTCGAGGATGAGGCGGGCGTTGTCGTCGACGGCTTTCGCACGGTTCTGCAGGTTGTTGAACTCGGCCTGTTCGAGTGCTGTGCCGAACTCGCGGACAATGGTTTCGCGGGCGGCGGCGGCGTTCATTTCGATTTCCTTTGCGCGGAGGGCGTAGATTTTCTGGTCGGATTCGGTGTCCTGCAGGCGTTCGAGGTCGGCGTTGCGTGTGGATTCGATGATTTTCAGTTTTTCGTCGCGGGTTTTCACGAGTTCCTGCAGGAGGAGTTTGTCGGCTGTTTCCTGCTGTTTGAGCTGGATGTCGAGGATTTGCGACTGATAGCGGATGTAGGCCTGCTCTTCCTGCCCTTTGACTTCGGTTTTCTTTTGGAGGGCGGCGATGGTGAGTTCCTCTATCCGGTCGTTGTATTCCTTTTCGGTTATTTCGCCGTCGAGCAGATATTTTTTCCGGAGGTTTTTTTCTTTTTCGAGTTCGTTCTCGATGATTTGGAGGCGTCGCTGCATTTCGTCCTTCAGGGCGGCGCCGGGATCGGATTTGGGGCCTGGCCTGGCGGCGGAGCCGGAGCCTGATCCGGAGCCGGATTTTGCAGATGCGCCGCCGGAGGCATTTCCGGATGTACCCGACCGGGCGCCGACGCCTGATCCTGCGCCTGCGCCGCCCGGCATCATGGATGTGAAATCGACTTTCTGTACTTCTTTGTTGATCGATTTTACATTGTCGACAACTATCTCTTTCATGGAACCCATAAACGACTTTGCATTGTTAACCATATTGTCTCCGTAATTTTTCCATGCGTCGATGCCTGCCTGAAAATCTAAAGTGATAATGGATTTAAACATATTAAGGATCAGTAAAAGATTGTCGCCTATTGATTTAAGAACAAAAATAATAGATGATCCCGCTACTCTGAACGTATTAGCCCATGCCATTACAGCTATCCTTATCATTTCCGAAGAATTATAGATATCAATCAATGCGTTCGTCATATCTTCAAGCCATTTCATCATGCCGGGAAAATGTTTTCCAATCATCTCTGAAAACCAGTCGGCTATGTTTCCTGATAGCTGGTTAAAAATGTTTCGTATGCCGAGCAGTTGCTGTCCGACTTTCATTTGGGCGTTCTGCCATTTGACGGATGCCTGCTGTGCTTTATCGGCAGACGTTTCGACCATTATTCCCTGCTTTTCGAGCTCTTCATTTACGATTTGGATGGCGGCGGTCGTGAAATCGCCGGTTTCTTTTACTTTTTCTTTAAATCTGTCGGCTGATATACCCAGCGCCGTAAAGGCTTTGGTGGATTTTTTACCGACGCCGTCAATGATTTTATTGCTCAACTCTTCGACGCTTTCGCCTGTTTCGGCTGCGCGCTGCTGGGCGAATTTCAGGAGCGTCCCCAGCTGTTCGATTGGCATCTGAAAGTTTTCGGCGCGGACGGCGGCTTTCATCAGATCGAAGTCGTTGAGAAGTCCGTTGGTTTCGCGGCGCAGGTTTTTGAGGAGTCCGGGCCGGTCGATTTTGTTGAAGGCGTTGGCGACGCCTTCGGCGGTGGCTGCCATCCGGATGCCTTCGGCGACAAATTCCCTGGCGGCGGCGGCAAGTTGTTTGAGGCTCTGGAGGGCTTTGGTCATCAAGTTTCCTGCAAATGTCATTAAAGAACCTTGCCAAAAAGATGTTGTTTTATTTGCCTCTTTATTGAGTTCGATCGTAGATTGTCTTAGCTGGTTCATACGTCCCCGTACCGCATTGAGTTCTTTTTCAAGTTTGGCGTAGGATTCCGGAGAGGTGGCTTTTGCGGTGCGTTCGAGCTGGTTTTGAAGTTCGCGTGCACGGTTGCGAAGTTGCGACATGGTCATTTCTTCGACCTTCATGGTCTTGACGACTTCCTGCAGTTTTTTGTTCTGGGCGTCGATGGCTTTTCGGTTTTCGTCGACTGTCCTGGTGTTTACGGCAATGTCGGATTTTGTACGGTTAATTTCTTTTGTCAGCGCTTTGTACTGGCCGGTGTTTTGCCGTCCCTGCTTTTCGAGTTTGGCAAGTGTTTTTTCGTTTTCCTTCAGGCTGGCGTTCGCTTCTTTTGTACAGGCGACGAGTTCCTGATTTTCTTTTGCCAGCCGCTGTATTTCGGATGACAATTCTTTGACCGGTTCCTGCGCGCCGCTTGCATCGGCGGTGAGTATCCACCGGATTTCGTCGTTCGTTAAATTTCCTCTTGCCATATTGCCATATTTATATGCGATAAAATATGATGCAAAAGTAGCGGGCGTAAAAAGAAATTGAAAGGACAAAAAAAAGACGCTGCGGGGAGCGTCTCTACATTATATTAATTGTATTTTCCGTTGAAGGATTCGTCACTCATGCACAGATAGCAGATGCCTTCAATGAAACCGATGATGGCGGGGATGAATGTCCATGAGAAAAGCAGGTAAAATATGCCTTGACCAATTTTTCCAAGATAGAATTTGTGTACTCCTATAAAGCCTAAGAATATTGCTATTAATCCGGCATCAGTTCTTTTATTATACCTGCCTGTTTTTTCAAATATAGGCTGATTAAGAAAATAGTCCATGACTGTAAAATTTAATTGGTTAATGACTTTCCAAAGATACAAAATAAAAATGAATCATGCAAATTTTTTTTGATTTTTTTTTTGAGATTGCGAGTCTGGGTCCGCAATGACGGGGAGGAGAGATTATTTCAGATTCAGGGCATTTTCGAGCTGTCGGCGTATTTCGGCGCGTATTTCGTCGCCGAGTCCGTAGTGGAGGCGTCCGTGTATGTGCCGGAGGGCGCCGTATAGGGGGCGGGTATAGAGGCTGCGGACGCCCAAGTCTTGCAGTCGCAACTGTTTGGCGATGCTGGCGGTGACGATAAATTCGCCGTCGCCGGCGGTCCGGACGGTGAAGTCGGGGTTTTCGAGGGTGCGCAGGGTGTCGCCCGACCGCGACTTGCGGATATTGCGGAAGGCGTTTAGCTGGAAGCGGAAGGCGGATTCGGCGGCGTCGCGGAGGCCGTCGAGGATGAATTTCTGCCGGATGACGTTGTCGGTGATCATGGCTTAGAACAGTTCGTAGAGTTTCCGGTTGATGGCTTCGCGGCGGCGCTCGGCGGAGAGGGATTTGTAGGCGTCCTTCACTTTGGGATTGGAGACGTTGTCTTCGAGCAGCATGTGCAGGTAGAGTTTGCCTTCGGATACGCCCTGCGCGTACAAAAGATTATATTTGCTTCCGGGCGTCCGGAGCTCGCTGATCAGAAGGCCGGCGTCGATGTGGCCGGCGCAGATGTTGCAGACGTCGCCTTCGCATAGCTGGAGCTTTCCGCAGTGGAACAGGATGTCGTCGAGGCCTGCATCCCGGACAATTCTTTCGCTGTTTGCCGATCCGGCATACAGTTTGCCTTTCTGTTCGGACGCCGGGGCGGTGTCCTGACGGGTTCGCCGTTTTCGTTTTCATTGCGTTCTGTTTTCATCGCCGTAAATTTTTTCAGCAAAAGTAATCATTTTTTTTCAGCAAGGGGTCATGACCCCTTGTTATACGACGGGATTACAAATCCCGCCGAACGTGGGAAATCTTCGGTCCGGCGGCAGCTTTCCATGTCACCGGTTATTAAAAATGAGTTGCAATCCCTGGCTACCGTAAAGTTTGAATTTTTTATCTGAAGAAATTACGGGAATCCTGTCTGAAATGGACTGAGCGATAATCATGTGGTCGTTCGGGTCTTTATGACCGGTTGCAGGCACAAGCTCCGCAAAAGTAAACAAATGTTGTATGCTGACCGGTACAATTTTAACCTGAATTATTCATAAAGCAGATAAGTTGTATAAAGATTTTCGATTTTCCAAAAATACGTTACTGTTTTCTGAGGGGATTTTATGCCAAAGTCCCAA
>Ga0082212_10009989_pt1 | contig 12187 bp, 11 predicted proteins | sample TergutNt197P3_FD_71548 | JGI IMG/M metagenome (GOLD analysis project Ga0082212, IMG submission 71548) | Neocapritermes taracua P3 segment gut microbial communities from Petit-Saut dam, French Guiana - Nt197 P3 | ecosystem: Host-associated > Arthropoda: Insects > Digestive system > Gut ... | reverse complement strand
AAAGAAAGGCAAAAGCAGTCTGAGGAATTTTATGAAAAGGATTTCTAGCTTATTCATAACTTCTATTTTAGTCTTCGCCCTCGCATTTTTCCTGCTCCCTTGCGAGCAGGCAGTGGCATCTGAGGACGAGGGTCCATACATAGAAACTCCATACATAACTGGAGACGGCAACCAGCCGCCACTTGGCATCACGGTAAGAGGCGAAGCAGGACTCCGAGAGATGCTTGACATGGTCTTAGCATCTGACGATGAACTTACGGCATACCTAGAAAGAAAAGGTCACACTCGCAATGGGATGGAAACCAGAGAAGACCTAGTGACGTACCTGCGACTTATTGACTCATTGCCCTTTCCTGTGCTACCAAACACCAAGCTTAACACAATAGAACGCTCTGTCAGTTTATATGGTACGTCTGTTGATGTTTACTATGATGTTATAAATAGTAGCGAGTCCACTGGCTATGTTCCACGCTGGTATCATTTTACGTTTTATGTAAGTGACATAAGTGCTAAAGAGATAGTGAAAAACGAAACAGGAAAAGACGCTGTTCCCTTTTACCAAAACGATAATATGCAAATCTATCTCTCGCCCTATATTTCAAACACGTATCCAGATATAAGAATTGTTAGCTTTTTTGCGGATACCAATGGTTGGTTTGTCGATGTTCGATACCGAAACGACGACCTTAAAAGCATCTCAGAGCTTGATCCTGCACAATTCTTTGAAGGCATGTCAACCTCGCACTTAAGCAGTCTATATCCTCATAAAGCTTGGATTGCCATTCTCGGTCAAGACTATGCGAATCGATATCCCTATTTTGACCCTCTTTTTGGGTAGCGGGTGCTAACATCCTCGTCGCTTTCGGTTTACTTGCCTTTTTGGCTGTGCGTCAAAAGAAAAAAAGGAAGCTCGAGATTCTCTCTAGGTAGACCAAAGAGAACCCGCAAGAATCGAACAGGACAATGTGTTAAAATAGCAGGCTGCAAGGAGTGTGTGGTGATGTGGCGTATGGTGATGTGGCGTGTGGCATCTCGCAAAAAGATACATCGCAGCACCAAAGAACACCCATAATAAAGGACAGGGGTCAAACGTGGCGCAAAAAGCTCAACAAAATGCACAGCAAAAAGCATCGCAAAAGGAACAGAAACTCTACGCAGGAACAGGCTTTGTTGTTCTCTGGACGGTGCTCATGTCGGCCAGTCTAGCACTTGCCTTTGCTGGACGTATTTTTGGCTACATTGACGGCCCACTTTTTGTTTCCATTACTATCCCTCTTTTTGTAGGTGTAAGCTCGGCTATTCTCATTATTGTGGGAGGCTTTTTGTTTCTGCGAAGCCTTGCCAAGGGAGATGCTCTGGGCAAGCGCACCAGTGTCATGGTTATGGTTCTGGGAGCTTGTACGCTTGCGGCACATTTTATTTTCTCAGGGGTTGGCTCCCTCCTGCTTGACAAAGTTGTATAGCCGTAAAGTTTTGAGTTTGTGAGATAGTTTAGAGATTTCGAATGAGAGGCTGATTTCGTGTTTGAGATTCCAACAAAAATGCTTTTGCTCGTAGCGGCGCTGGTTTGGCTCATTGCCGGAGCAGCAGTTATCGGCGTTGGCTTAAATGCCGCCGTTGAACCGTGGACAGGAAACATGGTGCTTTCTGCTCTCGCCATCTTTCTCCCCTTTCTTATTTTGTTCTTGTTCATTTCGCGCAAGCACATCAAGCGAATCCTAAGCTACACCGAGCCATTTACTAGCCTGTTTAAGTTCTTTGATATGCGCTCGTACATCATTCTCATTATTATGGTTGCCCTCGGCGTTTCAACGCGGGCAACTGGTCTTGTTCCTCCCAGCATTGTTGCGTTTTTCTGCTGCGGTTTGGGCTTTGCGCTCATCGTATCGGTGATGTATTACCTTGCTTCTTATGTCGCTATTTGTGATGAGCTTGCAACCGACGACCGTGACATCACCTCGTTTTTCAGAAACATGGCGAGCTCGTTTTCTCAGGACAAGAAAGACTAAGGCAGCAGCAGCAGCAGCAGCAGCGGCGGCGGCGGCGGCAACGGCACAACGGCAACAACGGCAGCAGCAGCAGAGGCGGCGGCACAACGGCTACAACGGCTACAACGGCTACAACGGTAGCAGCCTAATCACTACCAGCGCTCACGCACCCACAAACCTCATAATTCTTAAAATCGGATTAAGCATCTGATGTTTTTCGCACGCTCTTGCCCTATTCTTTCTTACAGCTTCTAACTAAGAGAAAGGATATGAACATGGGACGTGTTATGTTGCCACTTTATACGCCGCGCTATGTGCCCAACGGCAGTGAGCTGGCTTGCATCACCACAAACAAGGGCACGATTATCGTGGAACTTGACGGAAAAAACGCGCCTGTTGCTGTAGGTAATTTTATCGAGCTTGCGCATCAGGGTTTTTACGAGAAAACTAAGTTTCATGCCTATAAAGCTCACTCGGTTATTGCTGGTGGTTGCCCGGTAACCCGAGGACTTGGTGCGGCGCAGGTTGATGCTGGGTCACGGGGCGTTTTGCGTGGCATTCATCCCGGAACAGGAGATGCACGCTACACCATCAAGGACGAATACGTCAAAAAACCAAACAACAAGCACAAGCTGGGAAGCCTTTGCCTTGCGCATAAGTCTGAGCCAAACTCAAGCAGCTGTCAGTTCTATTTTTCTTTGGCACGGCAGACAAAGTTTGACAAAAGATTCACGGTGTTTGGTGCGACAATTAAGGGCTTAGATGTTCTCGCTGAGCTTCGCATTGGCGATGAGATTTTGTCGATAGACATTCTCGGAGCAGACCAGATGCTGCTGGCAGAAGCACTTTTAGGAGATATTCCCGTACCGTTTGTGGCAACTTCGGCTTAGGAAATCATACTGCGCTTGTGGCGACTTCGGCTTAAGTGATTATGCTGCGTTTGTGGCTACTTCTGCTTAGGTCGATTGTCTCCTACAGCGCCTCGTAGCGCTCAACAAGATCGATAAGCTCTTGCTGCTTGTGAACGCCAAGCTTGCGATAAATGCTCTCCATGTGGCTGCGCGCCGTACCCTTTGCAACAAAAAGGTCGCGTGCAATAATCGAAAGGGTGCGGCCGTAAGCAAGCAGCAAAAGCACTTCGCTTTCTCGAGGTGTCAGCCCATAAGCAGAGGCCACCAAAGCGCAGTTTGCCTCAAGCTTGCTGTCAAGCGAAGTTGCCTGCGTGCGCAAGCCCACCTCACTTTTCTTATCGGAACGAACCGTATCTAAAAGCTGATCAATAGTTCCCTCTGGAATAACCAAAAACGCAAGCACAACAAGGCTCAAAATGCACAGCATGGCAACAACGGTAATTTGAATGCTTCCGCTTGCAATATACGAATTAAGCACATCGCCAATAAAATAACCAAGGGCCATGCCGGTGAACATGAAAGCTACCCCAAGGCCAAATATACGCAGCGGGTTTTCGCCTTTGCGGCGGGCGGTTTCGGTAAAAAGAATCCATACCAAAATGTCAAAAAACTCATAACCAATGTTGATGAGTAATATGCAAAGCGCCGCATGGGTGTCAAAAAACAGAGCAATCGCTACAAATCCTGCCACCATAATGGGCAAAGAAAGCCGATAGGTAGAGGTGGGGTTAAAGCGCTGTTTGAGTATTGCACTCAGAGCGAGAAAGCTCACGCCAACAATGGCAAGAGCGAGCAAGGCGCTGCCGCCAAAAAAGGCAAAGGGGTTTGAGCCGTTTTGCGGAAGCGTATCAAACAAACGACAGAGGAAGGAGAACGTCATGATGGAAAACATGAGCTTTCCAACCTTGATTACAAGCGAGCGCTTGGCTTTGTCGTCGGTTTTGTCAGTAATTTTTTCGGTGCTATCAGCAGCCTTAGCGTAAGCCTTATCGGCAGCCTTATCGACAGTCATATTACCGGTCTTATCAGCAGCCTTAGCGTAAGCCTTGTCGGCAGTTTTAGCGTACACCTTATCGGCAGCCGTATCGCTCAAAATTTGCCCAGAACCTGAGCCATCCAAAAGAGAAGGCTTTAACAGGAAAAGCGACTTGGGCAACCAGAATAATTCTGTCACCTTTAGCCCTGAGCGACCAGCCTTATACACTAGCAAGACAAATGACAAAAGCGGAAACACGATATAACCCACCAAGCTTGCCTCAGCTGAAGTCAGGGCAACAAGCACTGCAGTTACGAGGGCGGCGGCGGGAGATACAATGGTCGCAAAGCGAATCTCGTGTTTTGCAAACTGCTCGCCCCACAGCACCTGCAGCAAACCAGCGCCAGCACCACCGATAACAAAGCCGCTCAGTGCCAAAAACTCAAGCTGCTGCGAGAGCGTTAGCGGGATAAGAATTGCAGCCAAAACGAGTAAAAATGCGCACGCTCCATAAAGTATCCTATGAATAATTTGTGCCTTGTTTCTCAATCTCCTCACGGCAAAAACAACAAAAAGTGCTGTTAGTACTCCGGCAGCAAGATACAGCCAATACGGAGCATGGCTAACCTTTGTAGGGCTCACGTTTGACAACAGAGGAATCATGAGGCAGAGCACAATCCAAGCACGGCAAAGACCAAAGCCCAGTATTACCGTGATGTAGTTGAGCGTATCGCTGTCGCGGTTTTTGGACATAGCGTGCTTGCCTTTCTCTTTTCTTGAAATCTGTCCTCGCCACTTCCCACACCCTAGAGTATAGAGCTTTTTATCTAAAAACATATCGGATTAAGCGTCCTATGTCGCTTGCTTCTGGTTGCGGCTTCACTGCATTTTGAACGATTTTAGGCAATTTTTGGATGTTTTCTGGGCAATTTTGAACCTCTTTTGGGCGTTTTAGGGCTTTTTTGTTCAATTTTGTTGCAAAAGCAAAAATCCTATCGAGCATCAGATGTATCAAAAGACCTCACGTCTTAAAGTGTCACGAATATAAGAATGCCTCGGCAAAAAAAGGCATACACCCTACCAAGAAGGAGGAGAAACATGGAGCAGAACAACAGACAGGACGGCAGACAGGACGGCAGACAAAAAAACGAGCACAATGGCGGGCAAACAAGCGAGAAAACAATTGCGCAAGACAAGGGACACCTTAAAGAGAACTTGTCACGCCGTTCGTTTCTTAAAGGGGCCGCACTTGCGAGCGCAACTGCCGCAACCGCTGCTGGCACCACCGCACTGGTTGGCTGCGGGCTCACCGGGCTGGGTTCAGCCTCAGGAGCAACCGGTGATTGGCTGCCCAAAACTTGGGACTACGAGTGCGACGTATTGGTCATTGGGTACGGCGGTGCCGGAATGTGGGCATCGCTCATCGCTGCAGACGAAGGAGAGCAAGAGGTAATCGTACTCGAAAAGGTTGCTCTGCGTGGCGGCGGTAACAGCTCAATCAACAACGGCGAGTGGACTATTATCGAGCCAGACAAGGCTGATCTTTTCAAGCGCTACATCAAGACCTTCACGCAAGGCAAAACGCCCGAAAACATGATCGACGCATGGGTAGCAGAGTGTCTTCGCAACGTCGAGTATGCCGATAAGTACAACATGACCTACGAAATTGTAGAAAAGGCTCTGGCTGGTTCTATCCCTGAATACGCCTTTTTAGAGGGCGGTGCTTTTGAGGGAGCCCAGAAGCTTGCGTCTATTGACGGCTTTGGCATGGTAACCTTTGCGGAGCTCAACAAAAAGCGTGAGGAGCTTGGCATTGAGGTTCTGTTCGATTGCCATGACCAACGCCTCATTCAAAATCCTGAAACCAAAGAAATCCTCGGCGCATACACCCTCATGGGCAACGACGGTACCGAAAAGGCAGTCAAAGCACGCAAGGGCGTTGTCATGTGTACGGGTGGCTTTGAGTTTAACGAGGATTTGAAAAACGAGCATCTCAAGTGCTATCCCTTTAAGTTTGAGGGTTGGGGCTGGAACACGGGCGACGGCATTAAAATGGTCGAGGACGTGGGAGCAAAACTCTGGCACATGGACATGGCAATCTCCATGTATTCTATGTGGACACGCGATCCAGATTTTGACTTTTCGATTCTTGCGTTCATGCCTTCGTTCTCTTACTTCACGGTCAATCGCCTCGGCAAACGCTATGTCAACGAGGATAACATGGGCACGCCACACAATGGTTGGCACACCTTGCTCCACTTTGATGACAGCATCGCCGACTACGACCGTATCCCCAGCTGGCAGATTTTTGACCAAAGTTGCTTTGATGCAGGCAAGCTCAGTACCAGCCAGGGCGACTTCTTTGAATGCGGAAACTTTGCCTCTGATCTCCCCGATTCGCTGCGTGCGTGGGACGGCTGGAGTCAGGATAACAAGGCGGAGCTTGAACGTGGCTGGATACTTACGGGCAACACGCTTAAGGAACTTGGGGAGAAAATCAAGGACTTTGATCCTCTGATGGACGTTGGCGCGCTCCAAAAAACCTTTGATGAGTATCAGGAGTTTTGCGACGCCAAAAAAGATGCACGCTTTGACCGCAATCCCGACCATCTTCAAAAACTTGACGGCGGTCCGTACTATGCCATATCTCTGTATCCGGGCTCGTGCTCAACGCTCGGTGGCCCTATGAAAAACGAGAATGGACAGGTACTCAATCCTGCACGCGAGGTTATTCCACGCCTGTACGCAGCCGGAAGCTTTGGCAATTTCCAGAGCCATACCTACGGCATTACCGGTGGAAACAATGCTGAGAATATGGTGTGGGGTCGTATTTCTGGTAGGCACTGCGCCGGACTCGAAAACTGGGACGCCTAAGTGCTGGTTGTTTTACGAAAAGTGCTGCTACCAGTGGCCCAATGCGCTGTTATCAGTAGGCCAACGAGAAACCACCGGGAAGGCTCAGGGGGCCAACGGGGAGGAAATTATGAAACACAGTAGTAAAAAGGGAAAGATGCTAAAACGTATGCTCGCCGCTGGCACAACCGCCCTTGTGCTTTGCATAAGCCTTGTGGCGCTGGTGGCGTGTGCTCCGCATGAAAACCTACCGCTTGGTTCAGGGGGAAGCCTGAATGCAGAAAACGGTGCGCCGGAGGCAATGCCCGTCAATTGGACTATAAACTTTGACTGTGCAGTGTGTCATGTTGAAGAAGTTTCATCGGCTACAAGCGGCATGCACGCACAGGCAACCGCTCACCAAGATTTGCGTTGCATAGATTGCCATGCGCAGGAAGCAACGCTTACGGCGGTGCATGATGGCATCACCTTTGCTGACACACCGAGCACCAAAGCCAAGCATAATACCGTGGAGGAGCAAACCTGCGTTGCCTGCCACGGGAGCTTGGCGCAGATGGCTCAAAAGACCTCGGGAAGTACCGCACTGGTTGATGGCAATGGTTTAGTGGTCAATCCCCACAAACGACCTGCGGGCAACACACACACCGATAACCCGGCAACCTGCACTGATTGCCATAACAATCATTCAGAGAGCTTGGGTAAAGACGCCATGAAATATTGTGCGCTGTGTCATCATCGGGGTGTTTTTCAATGCGGAACGTGTCATGAACTGCGCACACCAACTGAGTAGCGAGCGGTCTTGAAGCGACGCTCATGCTAACTGCCGATAGTGCTGGCTTTTCCTGTCCTGTTTTGACACACTCCTTGTCCCCCAACAAGACACCTACACAAAACAGGTAGCTGGAATCCAGATAAAGTGCCCCGCTTGCAGTCCCTCGGCAAGCGGGGCACAATTTTTACTATAAAGGCAAGGCGACACTCCCCGCTTTCTCAAGCCTCAGGAAAGCACAGGAAGCCGCCTGAGAGCTTGTTGGCTTTATGATGGCCCTTATTTAGGGAGGCTACGACAGCGACTGCCTCACACAGCCCCCTCTATGCTTGTATTCCAGTAGCCTTACATACTGCCTAGGTTGGCAAAAATTGGTACCACCAACATAATCAGTATTCCCACAAACATAATCATCATAGGAATAAGCAACTTGCTAGCCGCTTTTTCACCCTGACGCCTAACATGTTGCTTCTTAAGAGACCAAACCTCTTTGCTTTGGTCTTGCAGCATAAAAGCAAGTTCTGCGTTGCCCTTTACTAGACCTTGTATCAACGTTGAGATAAACTTTTTTATCTCAGGCACCATACTCCGAGCTCCAAACTGATGCAGTGCATCTACCTCAGCTGTTCCATTCTTCATGTTTTCCACAGCTAGCTGCATTTCTTTGTAGAACATAGAATCCCCTGATGTGGCAATGTCCTCCCACGCTTCCCTAAGAATCATTCCAGCACTTGTCATGAGGGCAAGCTTAGAAACAACCTCAGAAAAGTCAGTCATGAGTTCGGCAGAACGTTTTGCAATTTTTTGGGAAGCTGTGGTTCCAAAATAGTAATATGCGAAACCAGCAAAACCAAGGCCAACAAAAAGCAACATTAGGTCGTTACCAACACCGTACAATATGAATGCCAAAACAACAATGGTCATTGCCAGGGTAAGGCGCTGGGCATGACTAACTCGAATATAGTAATCAGCGTATTTCTCGCCAAAAAGAACCGAAACTTCTTTACGAAGCTTGCGGTTTCCCTTACCTTTGTATGAGTAGCCAATTTTTTCTAGGAGTCCGTATCCAACAAAATATAATTCCTTAAACGGATACTCTTTCTCCGTAAGGGCCTCAAAGAGATGGGCGTGCTTGCGTCCTGTCATGTAGCAATAAAGCCAGAACAACAGAGCTGCAAATCCAATCAAAAAAATAATTATATTAAGAGGTGTAAGTAAGCCCATTGTCATCACCCTATACCTTTATATCTAAAATACGCCTGCCAATAAAATACGCAATAACAAAAAACAGAATTGCGACCGTACTTGATATGATGCCAGCTGGGGTAACAAAATTGTTCGAAAACTCAGGACTCATCAGCTTAATTACACCAATGAGAGCTATTGGCATAATGATCATAATATTCTGTTCCAGCTTATTGGCAGAAACCGTTGTTTCAATGTCTTCTGCAATTCCCATTTTTTCACTGAGAACGTCATGGGTGCCTCTTACAGTGTCATTGATGTTGCCACCCTTTCGATAACAAATTTCAAATACATTGCCAAAGCTGAGGATGTCATCGTTACCGCTTCTTTCTCCGAAATCAACTAAGAGTTCCTCAATGTTTATGTTACTGTTAACGCCAGCGAGAATGGCCTCCAACTCATTAATGATAAAAGCATCTTCTTCATACTGAATTCTCATATCCTCTAGCACAGCATTAAAGGAATCGGTCACGTTTTTTCCCGAACTCAACGAGGTGCTCAAAGCCTCAAGCATATCTCTAAATTGCAAGGCTAGAGTTTTTTTACGCTTAGCAATAATGCTCTTGGTTACAATAGGCTGAATACCTATTCCTGCAATCACGCCAAGAGTGCCACAAATAACTACATCCAGAATTATTGTTAGCAAAGTTGGTCTACCAAACTCATCTACACCTATTCCGCCATAGAAAAGATACCCAACAGCAGCTCCCACAGCAAACCCTGCAATAAACAACAGAACTTTCTGTAATTTGCTCATATAGAAAACTTTATAATTGAGCACAGGAATATTCGTAGCCGATGGATAGTACTGTGGCTCCAGCGGTTCTTTATTGTCCTTTTTCCAAAACAACGCCATTAATTTCTCCTTACGCAATCAGCGCTATAATAATTATGTTTCACTACACTTTCAGGGATTTTCCGGCTAGCGCAAGCTTGTATGTTTGCTGCATATCGTTTTTTGTTCGGTTGAGCGAACCAGACACCTTTTCCAGCGTACTATGTTTGTCTTCCTCAAATACAAAAAGAGGGTTGAGCTGTATCTTTCCATCCTCATAACCCAATACCTCTGTTATTTCCATTGTGCGGCGAGAATGATCGCGCAAGCGCGCCAAGTGAACAATTATATCAAGCGCAGAGGATATCTGTTGACGGATTGCGTCGAGCGGCAAACCTGCTGCTCCTATCAAAACCATGGTTTCCAACCTACTTAGCATATCCTCGGTTGAGTTGGCGTGACCAGTAGAAAGAGACCCATCGTGGCCAGTGTTCATAGCCTGAAGCATATCAAGCGCTTCCCCGCCTCGAACTTCTCCAACCACAATGCGCTCAGGACGCATACGCAGAGATGTCTTTATCAAATCACGAATTGACACTTCTCCAGCACCAGAAGCATTAGCGTTTCTTGTTTCCAAGCTCACAAGATTGTCTATCGCAGTTATCTGCAACTCAGCAGAATCCTCAATGGTGATAATGCGCTCTGTATGAGGAATGTAGTTGGAAAGCGCATTAAGAAACGTTGTTTTGCCAGAGCCCGTACCGCCACTTACAAAGATGTTGTACTTTGCCTCAACAAACGTTCGTAGTATGTTAGCTATTTCTTCGGTAATAGAACCATATTGAATGAGTTTTTCCACCGTCATAGGGGTTTTTGAAAACTTACGGATAGTGATGGTTGGACCACACAGAGCGATTGGCGGAAGCACTACATTAACACGAGATCCATCGGGCAAACGAGTGTCAACAATAGGACTCGCTTGATTGACCTCTCTACCAGATAGACCAACAATCCTCTGGATAACATCTTCAAGACGCCTTTGGCTTTCAAACTCCCTTTTTGTGCGCTGAACTACTCCATCTTTTTCAATGAATACTTTTTCGTGACCGTTAATCATTACTTCTGTAATAGATTCATCTGCCATAATGTTGTCAAGCATGCCAAATCCACGAATAGAGCTATAGATTTGCTGAATGATAGTTACCATTTGTTCAACAGCAACGTATTCCTGCCCTATTTCCTGTTTTACCATACTTTCTATTTGTGCTTCAAGATCATCATCGCTGATTTTGCTCAGTTGAAAATTTTCAAAGATGTGCGTTCGTATCTTTGAAATAATGGCTTGTTCTCGTGCCTCTTCCAAAACTCCTCCTAATGCCCTAAAGGTTCTGAGCGCTAAATGAACAACGCTGCAGACACACCCTAAAATACCTTGTTTTACAGTTCATCAAAAATTGAATATTTTTGTAGTTGCTGAACAATTTCTCGAGGAGTTGCCCTTTCAATCTTTGGAGCTCCCGACAATGAGCGAATTCCAACAGCATCGAGAGTGCGTCCTGTTTTGTTGCTGAATTTATTGTAAGCAAGCGCGAAACGGTTTAAGTACGAAACGTCTCCTTGACGTTCCAAAATCTCTAGCGCCCCAATTGCTTGTGTAGTTTTCATGTTAGAAATTTCTGAACCATCAGAAACAAGAACCATCAAGTCAGCTTGCTTTATAGCCTCAAACGAAATATCGCTCAGTAATGAACCAACATCGATAATGATGTGGTCGTAATCGCCAGACATTAAAATAGTGGACAGCAGGCTTTTTACATCGTCAACAGTCAGCTCTCGCAGCTCCAGAGGCGTTACGCTGCCTGATATAAAGAACACGCCACTCTGATCGCGTTTTATGCTACTCTCAATTTTGAGCATTGCATTTCCGCGTTTGCTCTTAAGTGCGAATACAATGTCGCTGAACGTTGCGCTTCCCTCTCCTGCAAAAAAGGCATCGGTGCTCATAAATTCCTCAAGACTAAAAAAGAGCACTTTTGAGCCAGCACGCGAAAAGTAAGTTGCACACGCAGCTGCCATTGTTGAGCAGCCAACCCCACCGCTTGCAGAAAAGAATTGGATTACGCTCCCCTTAGTTTCACCTGCAAGCTTTAGCCTTACCGAAGAAGGAATGTTTTCAGAATAAATCTCAAGAACATTCCTATAGAGCAATTCTATTCTTTGATATTTGCTGACAACTTTTTGGTCTCTTATCGTATCAATGGCAGAAGATTCAACTAGATAGGCGAATCCACAGCGCGAAGGAAGAGCAGACGGCTCAATATCAAACTCATCACTTGAAAGAAAAACATCAATGACGTTCTTTTCTAAGGTGTCAAGTGCCATTTTTTGCTCAGTAAAAGTATATATCTCCAGCTTCTCTGGGTATTTGCTGGCGCACGTTTGAGCTAAACGACTTAAGAAAGTCTTGTCCTTGTCTAGTATGGCGAGCCTTATTTTCATTCCTTACCTCCTTGCATTTGTGGGTATAATCACCATTTTTTTGCTATCACTATTTAGTGCTTGTCCAGACTTCATCGGTGCGGAAAGTGTCTTCAGGGAAGTTGGCGGGAATGGTGAGGGTGAAGGTGCCTTTGTCGGGTTTGTTGCCCGTATCAACAAAATCTATCTCAA
>Ga0082212_10009987_pt1 | contig 12188 bp, 11 predicted proteins | sample TergutNt197P3_FD_71548 | JGI IMG/M metagenome (GOLD analysis project Ga0082212, IMG submission 71548) | Neocapritermes taracua P3 segment gut microbial communities from Petit-Saut dam, French Guiana - Nt197 P3 | ecosystem: Host-associated > Arthropoda: Insects > Digestive system > Gut ... | reverse complement strand
AATCTTATTATTAGGCTTCAATACATATTTATCAGTATCTATTCCTGCTCCGTAAATATTTTCTTGCGTACAAAAAATATTTATCCCATATTCCAATGTCATTTTTATTATAATGTAGCAGTCTGCCCAATCAAATGGATTTAATTTATGATAAATTTTTTTTATCGCATCAGTTTTCATAACTCCATATATTATACTTGGATACATAGTTTTTATGAAAGAAATAAGCATTGTGTATGTATTCTTACTATTATAAATTATATTTTTCTCAATAATTTTTTTTCTTGCTCTAAAATTCACATAAAATTTATTTGGAAAAGATAAGCCACAATCCCCAATATGTTCTATGCACAATTTTATATAGTTATTATCCCATTCATCATCATCAGCAGCCCACATGAAATATTTACCTGTCGCCTGCGACAATACAAAAGAGAAATTATAATATGCTCCTTCATTTTGTTTTTGTATGGTATATCTGATTCTACTATCTTTCTGAGAAAAATCTTCTAGAATACGCTTGACTCTCTCGCCGTTTTCGCCAGAAGTGCAATTATCGGAAACAATAATTTCAAGATTTTTGTACGACTGGCTTGTAATTGCTTCAAGAGTCCTCAGCAGACCTTCAGGTCTATTATATGTAGGAAGACCAACACTTACGAGAGGGGAATCCATCTTACTTTCTCCTTAAATACCCGCGCGGAGCAACGCTGATCATCAGCTTCGCGTCCATCATCTCGTCAATGACGAATTCAGGATGATTTTGCAGAAACGCATCCACTGCCGTCATGGGATTGTTGCCTTTGCCCCAGGGGCGATCCAGGAAATGCTCCTCCGACATATGTTCAATAACGGTATCAAACGCCACGCAATAGCTGCCGGGCGCAACCAGCGGCGCATACGCCTCCAGTTCGGCCAGCACATGATCATGCGTATGGTTGGAGTCAAGACAGACCAGGATATTCCTGTACGGCTTGGCGAAATCATGCACCGCCGCGATCATGTCAGGGGCAATGCTTGATCCCTGCATCATGGAGATCCGCTTTGACATTGGATGGGCTTCAATGGCTGTACGGTTATGTTCGCGGATGTCGATGTCAATGCCCAGAACCCTGGCGTTTTGTGGGCCGCCGCAGATTGCGTTCAACTCCAACATGGAGGCGGAAAAGATCAAGGAACCGCCGTGGGCAATGCCGGTTTCAATGATCAGATCCGGCTTCACCTGGAAAATGATCTCCTGCATGGCGAGGATGTCTTGAGGGTATTGGATGATGGGGCGCCCTTGCCAAGTGAAATGGTAGGAATATTTGTGGTTCTGTGCTGTTACGAACCATGTTTGCGACAGGCCGCGCAAATCTGTATCATGGGCCATTGCCGTAAGTTCGACTTGACATTCCGATTTAAATTGCTGTTCAGGGGGCATAGCTGTCCTGATTGTTTGCATATGTGGAAAAACAATCCATAAGGCTTTGTTCCAAACTGTAATGCGGGGAAAAACCGAGTTCCGTATGCAACCTTTCTGTACTGGCGACTATGAAGAGATCTTTCTGTTCCTGCGGCGCGTCAAAGGTAAAATAGGCAGGTACGTCTGCTGTGGTCGCCAAGCAGCATAAAATGTCCTTTACCAGCCGTCCGTTTCCAGAAGCTATATTAACAGTCCCTTGCAAGTCTGACAGCACAAGATGGACAAGTGCCTGTGCAGCGTCTCGTACGTCTATATAGTCGAGAAACGCCCCGCCATTTTTACAGTGAAAGGGAGTTCTTGCCCGCAACGCCTGGATGGCTGCGGGAATGAGCCTTTCGGGCTTCTCCCCTGGTCCGAGTAGATAGAAAAGGCGCGCCCAAACCCCGTTACAGCTCATACCTGCGGCAATGGCTTGTAATGCATTACCACAGGCAAGCTTTGCCTTACCGTATAAAGTATCAGGATTGGTCGGTGTGGCATGCTCATCGCGTGGTTCCCGCACGGGAGTATATTCCACCCCGGTACCCGCACCGACAATGCGTCGGCCTCCCGAAGCGCCAAAGGACCGCATCAAATGCTGGGAAGCGGCCAGCCAAAGTAAATTTTCGGTTGATGTCCAGTAACTTCCAGCCGAGTTCAAACCCCATGCAAGGTGTAACAAATGCGTTGCCTCGACCCTGTGGCACAGGGAGGTCACAGCGTCCGCATCCAAAAGGTCGCAACGCAGAAATTCCGTACCATGCGGCAGTAGTCTCGGAGCATCTCTGCCACAGCACACAGTGGAAATCTCTTGCTGTTGCAAAACACTCAGAACATGCTGTCCTATGAATCCGCTCCCGCCGGTCAGCAACACTTTTATGATGGCAACTCCGACATCTGATTTTTTAGGCTCAAAACTCATTTTGCGTCGCTTGACTTGACTACATATGTAGTCAATTTTTGTCAAGGTCTGGCGTATTTATCTATACACTATGGATAAACTGCCATCTCTTTATCCGGCTATCGCTACCGTGCTTAAGGATGCGCGCAACGCCTCAGGGTTGTCGCAGCAAGAACTCGCCGATTTTAGCGGGCTTTCGCGCAGCTATATTTCATTTGTGGAATGTGGAGAACGCGGCATATCCGTCACCGCGCTGTACCAGATAAGCAAAGCCCTGAACGTAGAAGGGGCTGAATTGTTCCGTCGTATTGAAGTCGCGCTTGAAGCAGAATTGAAACGCAGCCTGCGGCTGCCCGAAAATGCTACTGATGTGCTGTGCAAACAATACCCGTCGAGTCCTTCCAAAAATTTTTAGTGCAGAGGTAAAAACACTCCCTGCCGTTCGTCTTCCAAGCTTCGCCATCAATCTGGGACTGCGTGGATGGATTTGCATGCCCTTTGGGCGGATGGTACGATAGCGCCCATGCATACGCAAGACACCCGGCCGTTTCGCCGTCTCATCCGCGCAACCGCATGGATGCTTGGGTTTTTCGCGTTCTACCTTGCAGCCGTCGGCCTCGTGTTGCCGCATATCCTGCGGCCGGAGCTGGAAGAGCGGATATCGCAAGCCCTGAGCAGTCAGGGCCGGGTGGGTTCCCTGTCCCTCAATCCTTTTACCCTGACGCTTGCGGCCACGGACATTTCCCTGTCCCATCCAAGCGGCGCGAACCTGCGCCTGGACAGGCTGGAGGCCGCTCCCTCGTTTCCAGCGCTCCTCCAGTTGACGCCCGGCCTCAGGGAATTGAGCCTGGACGGCCTGGCCGTGGATTTCACCCTGACCGGGGACGGGACCTTCCCACCGCATTTCGGCGACGCGGAAGGCCGGCGGGAACCCGTCTTCCCCTTCGTCATCCACAACTTCGCCATCAACAATGGATCCTTAACCTTCCGCGACCGGATCAGGGGCGTAACGCACACCATACAAGACATCCATTTCGCTGTGCCTTTCGTCTCCACCCTGCCGGAGGACGAAAGCGTCGCGGTCACGCCGAGCTTCAGCGCCACGGTGGACGGGCGTCCCTTACGCCTCACGGGCGAAACCTATCCCTTTTCCGGCAGCCTGCGCACGGACTTTGAACTGCGGGCCGAGGGCCTGACGCTCGACAGGGTGCGCAGCTACCTTGCTCCCCTGACTACGCTGGATCTCAGAAACGGCGCCCTTTCCGCCCTTCTCAGGCTGCGGATCTCCCGCGCGGACGAGGGGCCCGTAAGCATTACCCTGGCGGGCGAGGTGGAAGCGGCGGACCTGGAGCTGGCCGGGGCACGGGGCACGGCCTTCAAGGCCGCCCAAATACACCTGGCGTTTGAGGACGTGCGGCCAGGCAAAATTGTTTTTAACGAAATATCCCTGGTTTCTCCAGAGCTTACAGCATACATCGGCGCCGACGGAAGCGCGGACTGGCAACATTTTTTTAGCGGACCCGCGCAGGCCGACAGGCCGGATGACATGGCGCCGCCGATAATCAGCGTGTCCAAGGCCCGGATACGCGACGGCGCCGTCACCATACACGACGACGGCATGCCGGGCTTCAGTCATAGCATCCACAATATCCAGGCGCTGCTTTCGAACTTCGGTTCCAAGAGCGAGGCGGATTTCAGCCTCGAATTCGGCGAGGCCCCCGTCAAGTTCGCGGCCACCGGCACAATCGGCCCTTCGCATATTGAGGGAAGCGTGAACATGGACCACATGCCGATAGCGCCTTTTTCCCGCCACCTGGCCAGGATGACGGACATGTTGCTGGACGGGGCCGTGGGTCTTAGCGGGAATTTTGCCGTGGACCACGAGAAACGCATCATCCGCCTCGGCGGCGTCAGCCTTCGCAACGCATCCGCAACGCCATCGGGCAGCACAGCACCCCTGCTCACAGCCAGGCAACTGGCCGCAAACGACATCATGGCGAACCTGTCCGCGCGCAACATAAGCGTGGGCAGATTCTCCGGGTCCGGCCTCAATGTCTTCCCGGCGCGCGACCGGAACGGAAAGCTCGTCTTCACCGCCCCGGCCAAGCAAAGCAGCTCATCCTCTGCGGATTGGCAGGTGACTATCGGCAACGCGCAGCTTGATTCCACAGGCATCACCCTGACCGATACCAGCCTGCGCGATGCGGCGGTACTGTCGTTCTCGGACGTCACGATTTCCGCCTCGAACCTCTCCACGCAGCCGGGCAGGCAGTGGGCGGCGGATATCTCGGCAAGGCCGGGCAGGCACGGCCTCCTGCGCCTGGAAGCCAAGGGCGCATTCGACCCCCTGGCCCTGTCTTTCCGGGTCAGGGCGGACAGGGCGGACCTTGCCCTCGTGTCGCCCTATCTCAGGGAAGCCGTGCAACTGTCCTGGTCCGAAGGCATGTTGAACGCGGACGTCAGCGGGAGCCTCAGAACCGGCAGAAGCGGCAAAATCCGCGTTGACGTGAGCGGGGATGCGGGCTTGCACGGGGTCAGCCTGACCGAGGGGCCCAGAGAGATCATCGGCTGGGGCCGCCTGCGGGCGGAAAAATTCCGCTATCGCAGCGCAGCCCGGAGTGCCGGCGCATTGCACGTCGAAAACCTGATCCTCAACGGCCCGCGCATCGCAGTGACCCTCGGGGAGGACGGCGTGAGCAATATCCAGCGCATGCTGTTTCCGTCCAAAAAATCCTCCGCTCAGGATCCGCCCTCCGCCGGCTTCTCTTCCCTGTCCGTCGGCGGGGGCAGGCTCACCAGCGGCGAGATCAGGCTGCGCGACGAACGCCTGCAACCGCCGCATTTTCTCAGGGTGGAGAGCCTCAGGCTGGATATGGGCGCCTTGTCCCTGGATCCGGGATCGCGGGGAGACGTGACCGGAAGCTTCCGGCTGAACGGATCGCCCATCTCCTTCGAGGGCGGAATCAACCCGCTGATCGCCCCTTTTGCGGGCGAACTGGCTATCGACGTCATGGACCTCGACCTGGCGGCTTTCAGCCGCTACTCGACGAAATTCATCGGCTATCCGATACAGGGCGGCGAACTCTCGGCGGAGATAGCGCTTGCACTGGACGGCATGAACATACGCGGGCAAAGCGATCTCGTCATCGCCAGGTTTGACGTGGGCGACAAGGATCCGTCCTCCGACGCGCCGGACATGCCGATCAAAACAGCGATCGGCCTGCTCAGGGATCTCTCCGGCGACATCAGGCTCTCGCTGCCTCTCTCCGGACGCCTGGACGATCCGCAGTTCCGTGTCGGCGGCGTCATGAGCAGGGTCGTCGCCAACACCATGCTCAAGACCGTCACCGCGCCCGTCAGTCTGATCGGCAGCTTCTTCAGTCTTTTCACGGGCACAACGCGCCAGGAACGCATCCACTTCGGCCCGGGCGAAGACAGGTTGAGCGGCAGAGCGTCAAACTCCCTGCGCGCCCTTATCGAGGCCCTGCCCAGGCGCGGCCGCGCCAGGCTGGAACTGATCGGCGCGGCAAGCATGCTGGAAAAGACGGACATGACTACCGCGGCAATCATGAAACAGATGCGCAGGATAAAATACGACGCGCTCCCCACGGATATACAGGGGGGGACAACGCCGGACGCGATGCGCGTGGGCCTGCACGTGGACGCGGAGGAATACGCGCGCCTGCTGCGTGAAATCTACATGGCCTGGCCGGAAAAACCGGAGGGCGATGCGCCGAAATCCTCACGGGCTATGCTGCGCGCGATGCGTGGGAGCATGTCCGTCACGGACGACCAGGTGCATGGACTTGCGGAGGCGAGGGCCAGGGCCGTGCGCGACCGGATCATCCAGATTGACGCATCGCTTGAAAGCCGCATCACCATCGGCCCGTCACGGATCATGACCGGCAGCGGAGAAGGACGCAGGATTGACTCGAACGTGCTGATGAACATCAGGTGACGCCCAAGGCGATCTGGCAAAAGGAGATGCAGGGGGATGGACCGCCAAAGTACCTCGCGCTGGCAAAGCGCCTTGCGCCTGCTGAAATGCGCCCTGCTCGCCCTTGCCGCAGGCCTTGTGTGGACCATCAACACAAGCTTGGCCTCCCTTGCGGAAAACACCTGGTCCTTCCTGGTGGACGCCATCAACTTGACCGACCCCGTATCTCCCGACGCCATACGCCGGGGGGCTCACCTGGCGTTGCTTTGCCTGGAAGCGCTCGCCTTTTTCCTGTTCTGGCGGGGCGCCGGCAGCGGACGCAAGCACCTTTTGCCGCACGACGACAGCCCGGAAGGCAGGGAACGCTTCGCAAAGGAACTGGTACGCCGCCTGCGCTCCAATCCGCATATCCTGAAGGCGGACACCGCCCCTGACGGGCCTGAGGATGCGGAGCGCATCGCCGCATGCATGGCGCTGCTGCGCGCAAAGGCCAACACCGAAATAGAGATGCACGCCAAGCGCATTTTTCTTGCCACGGCGCTTTCCCAGAACGGCAGGCTGGATGCGCTGATCGTGCTGTGTTCGCTGTGCCGCCTCGTGTGGCGCATTTCGGTCGTGTATGCCCAGCGCCCGCACCCGCGCGAAATCGTTTCGCTCTACTGGGCGGTGGTGTCTTCCACCTTCCTGGCCCTGTCCCTGGAAGAGCTGGACCTCACAACGGAAATAGGCGCGGGCTTCGGCCAGGCGTTCCATGCCATAGCGCCCGCCGGTCTTGCCGCAAGCATTCCCTTCGCCGGCAAGGCGCTGCACATCTTCACCTCGTCCGCCATTGACGGCGCGATCAACTGCTACCTCGCCCTGCGGGCCGGGATCATCACCCGCAACGCGTATGATTACGCCCTCGCCACGGAACACAGGCCTTCGCGCGCCGCTGTGTACCAGGAGGCCGGAACTCTCCTGCTCGCCATGTCGGCATCCCTGATGGACGGGCTGGCCGGCAAGCTTGCCGGCACCCTCACGGGGGCTATGGAAAACGCGCGGAATACCACCGTGCAGGCGGGTAAAAACCTGTTCCAGGGCATAGGCCGCAGGGGCGCTGCCGTCGGCAGGGCCGCAGCGGATGCCGGGGCGGACGACGCGGCAACCCCGGCGGACGGGACAAAGCTTGCCGGCGCCCTCACGGGGGTAATGCAAAAGGCCCGGAAGACCACCGTGCAGGCCGGCAAGGGCATCGTCCAGCGCATAGGCCGTATGGGCGCTACCGCCGGCAAAACCGCAACGGAGGCCGGATCCGCCGCCAAGGGCGCGGCAACGCGCGTCGCGGATGCCGTCAGCCGCCGCATGACGCGACATTAATCCTGTTTGAGCAACCAGGCGATAGCCTGTTCTTTACTGAAAAAAATGGACATGTCCCGACCGGTGATTTTAAGTACCACGTTGAACATGATTCTTTTTATGCCGTCTACGCCGATTATGGTGCCGTATTTTACATAGGGTCGGTTGTGCGTCAGGCCTGCCGCCGCGATTTTTTTTGTCTCCGTATCGAATATGATATTTTCAATGTTTAGTATCATGTATACAGACTTTTCAGGGTATTTGCTTATCAAGGGTTTGACACGCTCAACAACATCGACAAAACCGGAATTTTGCTTGATATGCGACACATCAACATACATGAAATTTTTGCCGTCAATGGTAAACTCTTCAATGCGTTCAGCCATGCGCCCTCCGCAATATCCCGCGCATCGAATATAGCACAAAAAATTCCCTGTGCAAAGAGGATTGGCTGCCCCGCCTGTGGCTACGCCCGCCTTGCGGGCCGGATTGCCTTTGAGGCAAGCCATTCCCGCCGCCTTGACCCGAGGGGATAGTCGAAAGTATATATCGCACTGGCGGCTTAAGCTTGCCATGCTTCTTGTCCAACCATGCTACACATAAGGAGAAGGTCTATGGTGCGCACATATGGGATGATGGGCGGTTTTTTGCTGATCTGCCTGCTGCTTGTGGGGATGCCGCAACCGGGCTCCGCCGCGATCAGTGATATATTCCGCGCAAAAGACGCGTATTCCGACGTGAGCGACGCGCTGCACGATGCCGACACCGCCCGCGACCGTTACTATCAGAACAGATCAGGCCGGGATAGCGACCGCTATGAGCGGGAATGGCGCAACTCTGAATACAAATTGGAAGAAGCCCGTGTCCAGAGAATGGCCAGAGAGGCGAAAGTTTCTCCCGACGAAGTGCGTAAGATGCGCGAAGACGGCCGCAGTTGGGATGACATTTCCAAGCGCCACCGGGTAGATTCCCGTAAAATGGGCTATGGGCATAAAGGCCCACATGGGTATGACCGTGACCGTGATCAGGACATGCAGCGCCACTTTTACAAGGACAAGCACAAAGACAAACACAAGCACCAGGATAAGCACAAGGGCGATCATCCGGGCAAGGGCAAGGGACATTATAAGGGAACGCCCGGCGGCCCTCCCGGTCAGTACAAAAAGTAAACGACACGGGCGGCTGTCCTATGCCCAGGCTGATCAAAAGCTTTGGCGCAGCCCTCAAATGGCTGGCAGGGACGCGACACATCCAGGCTATGCCCGTTGAGCCGACCCTGCCCTGCAACGGGTGCGGCTTTTGCTGCGTCAAGTCGCCCTGCAAACTTGCCGTCAGTATGTACGATCTGTCCTCGTTCTATGGCGGCGCGACCTTGCCCTGTCCGGCCCTGTCGTGGAACGGCGAACGGCACGTCTGCGCGAACGCGGAGCGGCACAGGGAACAGCTTGCCATAGGCAAGGGCTGTTGCGCTCCGCTGACTTCGTGGTGGCGGAAAGAAGTCCGCTGCAGATTGTGACGTGAGGCCGGGCAGAGTCTATCACATAGTCCGCACAGGACATGCCCTTACGTGCTGCCAACGATGCTATCGTGGGGATAGTGTCGTTTTTTTCTTGAAAATGTTGCCGGTGTAACAGCACATATCTCTACGCAGCATACAATATAGGCATATGAATACAAAAAGCAAAATCCCCTTGGACGTTGAAGGTTTGGACATGGTGATGCACCCGAATCCCACACGGGAAACGGACAAGACCCTGGAAGAACAGGCAACGGCGGCAGCAACAGTGTTGACGGAAAGTGTCAAACCACGATCGAGTCAGAGGAAAAACGTATGGACAACCCTGCGGATAAAAGAGCGGCCAGAGACGGACGGGACCTGGCTTTTGGGATCATAAAGAATACAAACGCCGGCTGGCGTTCAGTTCTCCACCTCAGCAGGCGCTTCAAGCTCGCGAAAGGGCAAGAGGTGCAGCAAGGGAAGGATCTGCTGTTTCTGGAGAGCGGCAGGGTCTACCTGAAGTTTCAGAACCTGGAAGGCGTGGAAAAAATTCTTTGGTATGCCCAGGAAGGTTGCATTTTTGCCGAGACTCCTTTCTTTGATCGCATAGCGAACGAGGGAGTGCTGGTCTGCGCGACCGATTGCGTGATCTATGCGTTTTCCACGCAGGCGATAGATCGCATCAGCAGAGAGCGTCCGGATTTACTGCTTGACCTGCTCAAATCGATGTCGCGCACCATACGGATCCTGTCGTACCATGCGTCATCGATGTGCCTGGACGATACGCTGGTGCGCATATGTCGGTGCCTGTCCCAGCGGCTTGTGCCGGACAGCCGTCCGTTGACCGCCAAGATCGGCGTTACGCGGCAGGAGATGGCCAACCTGCTCGGCATACACAGAATCTCGCTGTACAGGGTGTTGCGTGAACAGCAAGAACGCGGTCTGTTCGGCCCCCTCAAGGGCAAGTCCATAACGATTCTACGGCCGCATGAATTTTATGAGCTGGCGAAAAAGTGAGTGCGCCCATGGTCGTTACTCAGATGGTGCGTGAAAACGGGTTGCCGTTTCGGCTCGGGAACTTTTACCCTGCTTGAATGCTTGTGACGCGGCAATCGGGATCACATAGACTGTTTCGACCCGTTTATATCACTCATAGCAATGAAAAGATACATTTTGCCAAAAGCTGATATTTAGGATTGACATTAAAGCAGCTATATCCCTTATCCTATATATGCAATACCCGATGGAGGTGTACATATGTCGGATAAATCCTTTATGCTGCCTTGTTTATGCGGCAATACTCCGAAAATTACACAAGAATGGCCGTTGAGCCGTGCTGACGCTTTATACCGGGCAGCTTGTACATGTGGACTCATATCTGCCCCATGGTCGTGCGCCCCCGATGACGCGACCCGGCTGTGGAACAAGGCTGTGATGATATGTTTCGAAAGGGAATCTGAAGCGGAAGACAGGTGGTTGGCGAGGAAAACCGGCTGACTTGCTCCTTTCACGGTCAACTTGAGGGAACGTCCGCTCCCGCACCTGCCTATTCCAGAGAAAGGGCTAGGCGGAACCCGACATCGCCGCCTCGGGCGTCCGGCACGAGGAACTCCCTGTAGGCTGATCGAGCGGACTCGGCGTTGTAGCTCCAACTGCCGCCGCGAGCCACACGCCCGGCGCCAGACGACGGTCCTTGAGGATCAGTTTCCGGGCTTTCGGCGTAATACTTCCCTGAAAACCAGTCTTGGGTCCACTCAAAAACATTGCCATGTACATCATGCAATCCCCAGGCGTTGGGCGGCTTTTGGCCCACAGGATGGGACGTGCCGTCGGAACTGCCGAAATACCACGCATACCGAGACAATGCGCTACTGTCGTCCCCGAAGAAATATGCAGTGGTCGTTCCCGCACGAGCTGCATATTCCCATTCTGCTTCAGTGGGTAAGCGATAGCGCTTGTGTTTTTCTTTGGCGTTCAGGCGCTTGATGAACTCTTGCGCATCGTGCCAGGACACAGAATCCACAGGATGATTCGGTTCTTTTAACCTACTTGGATTACTTCCCATCACCGCCAGCCATTGTTCTTGGGTCACTTCGTATTTACCCAGGTAAAAAGGCTTGCTGATACTCACCTTATGAGGCGGCGTTTCATTACGCTCTTCAGCATTTTGGGGTGATCCCATCGTAAATGAGCCGGCCTGAATGAGCACAAATTCGATGCCGATACCGTTGGTGAACCGTGCTGCCGGAGCAGTGGCGGCGGTCGTAGCGCTACACAGGGTACAAAAGACCGCCAACAGCAGGGCGATCCAAACTTTCCCATTCATGGTGTGCTCCTATGTTATTCTATGGCGGTTGACCTGTAGGCGATATGCTCTAAACAATCAATTTCAAACGGACAAGAGGTGTTACTCCGGTACGCCCAGAGACTGGAGAAAACGGCTTATGCCAAGGCCCGTTTGCACTGTTTCAGCCGGTATGCTTGACACCCCTTGTTCGGAGCGTAAGAGTCAAGATACCATGTCAGAGCTTATCACTATCGTCTCAGGCCTTGATCTGCAAGCCGCAGCCTTTGCCGCGTGACAGCAAAATTTGCAATTGAAAAGGATGTGACGCGCCCGGAACTGAAAAATTCGGAGTGACCATGAAAAAGCTTGCTGTGTCCGTCGTTTTGCTTGTGACGGCAGGGTTTATCGCTGCGCAATATGGTCTGGATTTTGCGACGATACAAAAACTCGCTGAACAAGAGCTTGCAGCAGTGCAAAACAATTTGGGCGTGAAGTACGAGCAGGGGCAAGGCGTTGCGAAAGATGAGGCCGAGGCTGTGCGCTGGTATGAAAAAGCCGCCGCACAAGGACGTGCCGTAGCGCAATTCAATTTGGGCCGTATGTACAAGCATGGACGCGGCGTTCCGAAAGATGAGGCCAAGGCCGCGCACTGGTATGAAAAAGCCGCTGAACAAGGCGATGCCGATGCGCAATACAATTTGGGCGTGATGTATGAGCTGGGGCAAGGCGTTGCGAAAGATGCGGCCGAGGCTGTGCGCTGGTATGAAAAAGCCGCTGCACAAGGGC
>Ga0082212_10009986_pt1 | contig 12188 bp, 11 predicted proteins | sample TergutNt197P3_FD_71548 | JGI IMG/M metagenome (GOLD analysis project Ga0082212, IMG submission 71548) | Neocapritermes taracua P3 segment gut microbial communities from Petit-Saut dam, French Guiana - Nt197 P3 | ecosystem: Host-associated > Arthropoda: Insects > Digestive system > Gut ... | reverse complement strand
TTACATCACGTTCCTTTTCACTCGAATGCGCATCCATGCGCATACTCGTGCGCTCCGGCATCCATGCCTCCGCTTTTCGGAATGTGATTGCAACGACCTCACCGAGGCACTGAATAGTAACGTCCCGGACATTATAGCAAATTGCGCTAAGGTTGACAATCCCGGTAATATATGTCACTATAGCTAATGCTGGTAAGTGTGGTTACAGTTCAGACACGAAGCAGTAACGGCAGCACACGGAATCTCTGCCCCGAAAGGAAGTGCGGAAGCTGAATCAAGGTTTTATCGACAAGTTCATAAGCAGATTCTTCGGCAGGGACCTTGACATGCAAGTACAAAACTTCAACATGCTGTTGCTCATAAGCATTGCCACGGGAATCTACGGAGCGGTTATCGGAGTAATCATCAATGACAGCATGTACCCTGTCATAATATGCCTGTTGATGTTCATTACTGCGTCAGTACTGCTAATCGCAGCAGAACGCAGAAAAAATTACCGCCTGTGTACATGGCTGTATATTATACTTATATTCTTCGCAGTACTACCCGCCCTGTTTTTTACAAGCGGCGGGTACAGGAGCGGAGCGTTTTTGGTATTTGGCATTCCGATTGTCTTCTCATCCATTCTTCTGCATAAGTTTCAAAAGAGCGCGGTAATAGCTCTGGAGCTGCTGCTTTATGTCGCTTGCATACTCGTTGCGTATTTCCGGCCGGAAACAGTTCACGTGCTGCCGTCTGAGTTTGACTATGTGTTTTTGTCCATAGTGTTTTTCCTGTCCACCAGCGTATTTCTGCTGGCTGCTCTCATGACCAGCTCAAGGATGCTCACGCTAAGGCAGGAGTGGATCGAAGAACTGAACCGCGAACTCACCGCGCGAAGCGAAACGCTGCAGCAATATGACAGCATGAAGAGCGACTTTCTCGCTACCGTCGCGCACGAGATCAATACGCCGCTTGCAGTCATTGCAGCAAGCAGCAACGACACACTCGAGTTACTTGGCGAAAAGCCGCTTAATACTGAAGAAGTAAGAGAAAACCAGAACATCATTAACAAACGGGTCAAGCTGATAGACACGATCCTGCTTGACCTAATGGATACAGCCGCAATAGAAACCGGCAGGCTGACATTGCAGCGAATGCCTGCGCGCCTCGAAGAACTCATTAGAGACACCTGTAATACTCACTACGAAAAACTGTCTGAGACAGGTAAGCGCGTGGAGTTTGACCTGCAAGAGGATTTACCTTTGATATGGATAGACCCTCCACGGATCGAACAAGTAATGCTGAACCTCATGTCGAACGCGTTCAGATACTCAAAGAGCGGCACAGTGACGGTCAGGCTCGAGCAGGCGAACGGGGGTCAGACTGTCAGCGTCATCGACGATGGTGAAGGCATGGACAGCGAAACTGTCCGCGACGCACTGCGGCAGTACGCAACGACCAGAACTGAGCATTGGCGGCATGGAATCGGATTATACATTTGCCGCCAAATCATAACAGCCCATAATGGCTCAATATGGATCGACAGTAAAAAAGGCTCCGGCACTACAGTATCCTTCTCCCTCAACGAGGATCCCGCCGATTACTAAACATGAAAATGACTGCTGCGCAGCCATTATATACTCGATTTTTGCCGTGGCGCCGGGCGCACCGCATAGCACATTTGCGCAGCCATTATATACTCGATTTTTGCTGTGGCGCCGGACGCACCGCATGGCACATTATGTCATCTCCGCTTTACGGCCATGACAAAATGGAAAAATCAGAGAATATTGCAGTAAAATTCGTGACATTTTTGTCACAAGTCTACACACCATAATTGTTTTATGTTATCCTATTTTCTGAGATATACTATTCAGGCAGGGGCAGAGTGTTGTGTTGAAGAAAACTCTTCTAGTGGTCAACAGCAGCGGCGCCCTTCTGGAGTTTGCCAGAAGGATACTTGAGCGCGCCGGTTATACTGTCCACTGTGCCGAGGGCGTCGCCGGCGCGCGTGAGCATCTGCTTGATCACACGCCGGACGGCGTCATTCTGGATAATAATATTACTGACGGGAACGCTTTGGATTTCTGCCGCGAGTTGTGCGTTGGAACCGGCGTCCCCATCCTGTTTATGTCCGGCGACGCCGCCGACGAGCTTCCGGCTCTGCTGGCAGGGGCTGATGACTATCTTAAGCGCACCTCAGATTATGGGATCATAAAGGCCCGAATCAGTAATATGCTCAAAACAAGCGCGGAAAAGAGAGCGGATACTTCAGAGGTTGCTGAAGTATCCGGTCAAAGCGAGATAGCCGGTGTGACCGGTCAAAGTGATATATGGGCCCCTGCTTATACACACACCGCACAAAATGAAAGTATTGCGGCAAACGCCTCGCATAATGAAAGCGCAGCAGATGGCGCGCACAGTGAAAGCGCGTCAGCTGCCGGAGCGCTAAACTCCGCAGACTCGCTTCGCAGCTACTCACATACGAGGCAAGCAAGCGGATATGCAACCCAAAAAAGCTTGCGCGCACACCCTTGGCGTTCCGCCGCAGTCACAGCGCTGTGCACACTGTTTGCAGTCGTCGGGCTTGTAATGATCTACTCGTTCGGACATGAAAATAACGGAACAGACATTATCGACGGAGACGTCCCGTTGCATGCTGCTCCGCTTATGCCGGATGAAAACGCAGTACCTTACTCCGGGAGCGACATAGAAACAGTCGAATACTCCGACTGCCTTATCCCCTGTTACGGGCACATCAGCGCTTCCGCTGCAGACGGTACGATGCAAATCACGCTGCTCAACCCTGAGAGCAACTCCTGCATATTTACCTTCGAAATCATCCTTGACAGCTCCGGTGATACACTGTTCGAAACGGGGCTTGTAGCGCCCGGAATGTGCATTAAGCAGGTCATATCCGAAAAACCTCTTTCTAAAGGCGATTTTCCCGCGTCTGTAGTGATTCGCGCCTACGATCACGACAGCCTTTCTGAACGCGGAAGCGCATCCATCGCGTTCACCCTGTCTGTATCATAGCAGGGGCAGCCGGGGTAGAAGGGAATCGAATAGCCCGGGACAATACTTACAGTAAACAGAGCGGCTTTTAAACCGCTCTGCCGCTTCGTTTCTCGTTGATTATTCGGAAGATTTCCTTATATTTTACAGCGCTGCGCGGGACAGCGCTTTTTACTTCATATGAAGTTCCGTCTGTCAGCGCGAACTGCAGTGTCATCCTGCCGACGACAGTGAAACGCGCTATTTGCATAAGAGGAAAACTCTTTCCTGCGCAATGGAACCTCTCTTTGTCAATGAACATGGCGCCTTCCCCTTCCGGTTCGTTGCTCGCCGCTGTCCTGACTCTGAACAGTTTTTGCGCCTCATCGCTGCATATGGGGGCGTCCCCTGCTTCTTCGATGTTCTCCGCAAGCTGTTCCGCCTGCCAGGCGTCCCATTCGGCAATCGTTGAGAACGGCAAGTCCTTCCCCTCAAGGAAACCCGTCTCCGTATACACTGCCTCCAAACCGCATTTGCAGTAGAACCTGTCCCCTTTCGACTTTATACCGCCTATCTTCTTGCACGCAGGACAAAGGTATATAGCCGTCTCGATCGACTCCGCAAGGTTTTTCCCCTTGTACCTTATGGGATTTTCCCTCTGGCGCTCATAAGCGTTCTCGTATGTGTCGCGCTCTATGACCGCCATTATCTGCTGCTCCGTCATTTCCTTTACTTCCGCAGCCGTGTATCTGCTCACAACCGTGCCGGACATTCTTCCTCCGCGTTTTTTTCTGGCCCAGCGGGGTGTTGTAAAGTATCCTCCCTCGATACGGAATGTAATGAGGCCGGCCCCGCTCGCTTTGACCAGTTTAGCTGTTGACGGGGCGATCTTCCCGGTCATTCCGTTATATGAGCGGTCTCCTTCTGCAAACAGGCAGACATTTGCGCCGGCTTTCAGCCGCCTGAGCATTTCCTTAATTGCAAAAATATCAGCATGCGATTTATTTATGGCTATCGGGTTGAAAACGAAGGTCATAAGCTTTGAGGCGAAACCGTTCCTGAAGGCATGTTCGCTCGCGACAAAATAGATATGCCTGCTGAACGCGACGCCCACAAGCGCGGGGTCGAGATTTGAGTTGTGGTTGGCGATGATAATGCTCGGAGCTTCCGGCCCTCTCTGCCTCTTGCATTTATAGCCCATAAACAGCTTGACAAAGGGTCCCGCAACATACCGCAGCACTAGATATATCGATTTATGCCATTTATAGCGTTTCATTACCTCCTCCAATCCCGTTTCCCGGTATACGTATTATCATTGGACGTCCGCACTCCGCGCAATGTTCACTACACAGGCTCCTAGTCTCTTACAGCCGCCCTGTACGGAACATTTCCATCATCTCCGCTGTCAGAGCGACGTCGCTGTCCGAGGGCGGCACCTCTCCGCGCGGAAGCCAAAGCGCCTCTGAAAGCTCCTTATCGTCCACAGTTATCGTTGGGTCGCCGTCGAGTTCGCACACGAACCCTGATAAAAGCGAAGATGAAAACCCCCACGGCTGACTTTTGTAGTAGCGCGGGTTCTTTATATGTATGCCTGTCTCCTCAAACACTTCGCGCCTCACGGTGTCCTCCAGCGACTCGCCGATCTCGCCGAACCCCGCAACAAGCGCGTACCTGCGATACGGTCTGTCTTTATAGCGAGTCACCAGTAAGCTCTCGCCGTTCGTCACGGCAACGATTACGACAGGCGAAATCTTCGGGTACTCTACAAGCCCGCACTCCGGACATACGCACGCCCGCTCAGTCTCAGCGTGTACGGTTTCTTTTCCGCAGCGCCCGCAGTACCTGCGCGCCGAGTACCACTCATACAGTTCACTCGCCGTTATCGACGCGAACGCAAGGTGTTTGGGCCCTGCTATTCTGGATATCCCCGCGTCCTTAATTGCGTACCCTTCCGGCACGATGATCTCTTTTGCGTTTCTTATGTCAGGCATAAAAAAGCGTTCGTTATCAATTGAAAATAAATAGCGGAACTTCACATCATGTACATCGTGAAACTCCGCAAATTTCGGAAAAGACATCACATCGTCGACTACTCTGCAATGAACGCCTTCTTTGCTGAAAATGAAGATAAAGTCATCAGCTTCCGGCTGATAGTCCTCATACTCAACATGGTATTTTTTTGGTAAGATATCGTGAAGCATTCGTGCCGCCTCCGCCATTTATCGTGCGCTGCGTACAGCCGCAGCGTCGGCGCTGTAACTGTACGCAGCGGTTATTGTTCAGGACCAGTTATACGTCCATTGCAGCGAAGAAGCCTCCATGGACCGCTCCGTCAACCTTACCAGGCTTCTTTGCGTCTCCGACAAGCGAGATGAAAGAAGCTTTATCATACAGGTCGAAGAACACTCCCTCGCGTGAACGCTGACCAACCGCGTAAATAACGGTATCAGCCTGTACCGTGACTGTCTCCCCGCCCTTCTCATACACGACGCCGGAGTCAGTTATTTCGGTCGTTTTTGCCTCGGTGACAACAGTCATGCCCGATTTGCGCACGTTATCTATTACCGCGAACCTGTTTACGCCCCTTGCGTCCCTTGCGAAGTCGTCAAGCAGCTCCAGTACCGTGACCTTTTTCCCCTGGTTTATAAGGTGCAGCCCGGACTCGATTCCAACGAGCCCGCCTCCGATTATTACGACGTTATCGCCGATACTAAACCCGGGGTCGAAGTAGATATCCAGAGCATGGTGCGCCTTATCGACGCCTTTGATCGCAGGAATGATCGGTTCGCTGCCTGTCGCGACGATGATATGGTCCGGGCGGATTTTCTCAACGACGTCGTCTGTCGCGTATGTGTTGAGAAGTATTCTGGCGCCGGATCGCAGCGTCATTCTGATAAGGTATTCTGTGAAACGACGCAAGTCATTCTTTACCGTGTCTGTTTTTGTGAACCGCAGCGTACCGCCGAGCGCGCCGGCGCGTTCGACTATTGTGACTTCATGGCCTCGCTCGCATGCTGTGATAGCCGCCTGCATGCCTGCCGGCCCTCCGCCGACTATCATAACGTTCTTCTTCTCTTTCGCCTGTTCAATACTGTCCCCGAAGCCGATGCGCGTTTCACGCGCGATGCGCGGATTAACGCTGCATATAAAATGACGTGTGGTGTTATCGCTGTCGGTGCAGTTGAGGCAGCGCAGGCACGGCGTTATCTCGTCAAGGCGCCCGGTAACAGCCTTTTTGGGAAGGTATGGATCGGCGATAAGCGCGCGCGACATTGAGACGCCGTCGGCAGCGCCGGAAGAGAGAATCTCTTCAGCCTGCTCCGGTTCCATGATCGACCCGATCGAGTAGATCGGGATATTCACCTGCCCGGATTTCTTTATCTGCGCGGCAAGAGGCACATTCTGTCCGCGCGGCATATACGTTGAGGCAAAAATGTAGTTGAAGTTCTCTGTCGAGATTTCAGCCATATCAACATACTCCTGAGCCTTGGCCAGGAACTGGATTATGTCGTCCGTAGTAAACCCGTTCGGATCGCGTTCGGAGCCTGAAAGCCTTATAAGCATGGTTTTCTGATCGCCGATGCGCTCGCGTACTTTCTTCAGCACATACAGCGGGAAGCGCATACGGTTTTCAAAACTGCCTCCGTACTCGTCCGTGCGCTTGTTTACTATCGGCGACAGGAACTGCGTGAGGAGCCAGCTGTGCGCGCAGTGTATCTGCACAGTGTCAAACCCTGCATGGTAATAATACTCCGCGGTATCGGCAAAACCGTTGGCGACGTATTCCATGTCCGCCTCTGTCATGGCGCGGACTTTGTGCCCGTCTTCCGGGCTGATGAACTCAACAGGCCCCATGAGCAGGTTCTGATCTTTATTGAACTGCGGTTTGACTCTCAACCCTCCGTGTGTAAGCTCTACGTTGGCTGCAGCGCCATGTTCATGGATCGCCTGAGCCATTTCCGAGAAGATCGTCAGGTTCTCGAGCGTTGTCTCCATCCCGGGTGTGTGGTTGCCTCCGTCGCACACGTTGGCTTCTCCGAGCGAAACCAGACCGGCGCCTCCGCGCGCTTTATGCTCCAGGTACCGGACATAGTACTCGTCGGGACGCCCGCCGATGGTGCGGAACAGCATGTTTGGCGCGGACATTATGCGGTTTTTAAGCACCAGGTTCCTTATCTTGATAGGTTTCAGCAAATTAGGATACTGATATTTATACATACTCCAAGCCTTCCTTTCAATGTTGTAACTGTTCAGGCGCCATGAACGGGGCGTCCGAACAGTTACTCGATGTTTTATTACTCTGGATTATACCAATCTTCCGGCGGAAAAACAACACAAATGTTACCGCGAAAAAACATGCCATTACAGAACGGTTACACTTCAGAGGGGTATCCGGGAGACTGCCTTTTTTGAGGCTGGTTGCGAAGCAGGAGGCGGAAGCCACTGCTCATGTACCCTGGAACATTCGTAGAAGCCTCAAAAAAGCATCTCCCGGATACCCCTCTGAAGTGTAACCAGAACGTTACAGTAAAAACATGCCCCATGGACTTCAATATCCATGAGGCATGATTCCCGGCTCCTGCTCCCCGTGCTACCTGTTTAGGTTCCTTTGCATCTGCTCGGGGTTGATGGCGTCCTCTATCGCTGTCTCCTTCGTAATGCGGCCTTCCTTGAAGTGCCTCAAAATCGAGGAGTCCATACTGATCATGCCTTCCTGCGCGGAAGTTTGGATGACGTTGTCTATCTGGTGAGTTTTAGCTTCGCGGATAAGATTACTTATAGCGTTGTTAACGTGCATTATCTCAAAGCATGGGATCGACTTCCCGTGAACATCCGGTATCAGCTTCTGCGTGACGACCATCCGCAGCACCATTGAGAGCTGAACTCGTATCTGTTGCTGCTGCTCAGGCGGGAAGATGTCGATGATACGGTCAATCGTGTTCGCCGCGCCGACCGTATGGAGCGTGGAAATAACGAGATGGCCTGTTTCCGCCGCTGTGATCGCTGTCCTGATAGTTTCATTGTCCCTCATTTCGCCAAGCAGAATGATGTCCGGGACCTGGCGCAGGCAAGCGCGCAGCGCAATCATGTACGAGTCCGTATCCGTCGATATTTCACGCTGGCTTACAAGGCTCTTGAGATCTCTGTGAAGGTACTCGATAGGGTCTTCGAGCGTTATGATATGACAGTTGCGCGACCTGTTGATCGCGTCGATTACGCAGGCCAGCGTCGTTGATTTACCGCTTCCCGCAGGTCCTGTAACCAGCACCAGTCCGCTGTTCTCCTGGGCGATCCTCATTACGTCGTCGGGAATGAACAGATCCGTATACTGCGGTATGTCGAACAGCACGACCCGGATAATCGCAGCCATCGTACTGCGCTGACGATATGTGTTCACCCTGAACCGGGCAAGGCCCGGCACAGAAACCGGAAAATCGTCATCGCCGGTTTCCAGATACTTAGTCATCGGTTTTTTAGCAATTTCGTATAAGCTGGTAATGAGCTTTTCCGCTTCATCCGGGTAGATGATACTTTCACTCTTCTGTTCAATAACGCCGTTTACCCGGAAAGATATCCTTCGGCCTGCTCCGATGAAAACATCCGACGCGCCTTCTTCGACTGCTTGCTTCAGCCAATCCTGCATCTTGAGTATGTCCCCCCTCTAAAGGCTTTGCTATTCTCTGTAACTCAGTCCAAACCTGATGATCCGAATCCGAAGCTGTCGTCGCCGGTCCATACGTTCAGCGAGTCGTCGATCACCCAGTCATCAGTATTTACCATTTTCCATATGAGGATCTCATACGAATCCTCGCTGACCGCCACTTTGACGACGAGATCCTTAACGTCGGAAATCGGACAGATAAACGAAGAAACCTCCGCTGTCAGGTCCCAGTCCCACTCCGTTTCTATGCTCACACCGAGTATCTGTTCGGGCGTCGAGTCCGACTTGAGAATTTCGGATACAATTCGTTCCGCGAACTCATCCGCTTCATAATACTCCGTAACAAGCCCCGCTTCAGTGTCGACAAGCGATTTATCATTGCCCGCGACCGATAGCGAAATGAGCGAAAATACTGTTAAGCACAGCACCGCGAAGATAAGCATTATTGAAGAGCTTCCGACGCCCATGCCGCCTCTGTTCATACTTTTATCCAATCCGTCCGCAATGCGCCGCTTTTTGCGCTTTTGCGGGCACCAAGTAGTGTTTTGAACAGTCACGCGCGTGTGACTGCACTTGCTTTCAACTTAAAAGATATGCCTTACATCCGTTATCCGCTTTTTCCGCGTTTCATGTGACTTGCCGCGCTGTGACGCAAGCTTCAGTTGCGCAGGAATCATCACAATGGCTGTCGCCATAACCCCTATTAATTGTTATATTCGAGAAAACCACAGCAATGCGTGCCGTTTTAAGCTAACCCCTGTTATCTACCGCCACCGCAACCGGTATACATATCAGCGTCGCCTCGTGCTCGTTTATCCTGTCGACAGACAACTCTCCGGATTCCAGTATTTCTTTACCCATACCCTGCGTATCGCTAACTATTCGCATCATATATGCGGCTTCCTTCTCACCGCATACGCTCCAGTCCGCGTTGTAATAAACAAAGACCGCGGGCTTGCTGCCGACGCTGCCGACGCTGCCTCCAAGGACGCCTGCTATCTTTCCCATATCGCCCGACTTTGCCTTATAGCACTCTGCGCCATTCTCGGCGGCGATTATCGCGTTGCTGACGTCCCTTGTGTCTTTCGCCGTAAAGTACGATGACGTCAGGATCTTCACACATGCCGCAGCGCATACGGAAAAGACAGCAATGACTATCAGCTGCTCCATTAGGAAGAGCGTTGACCTTGATCTTTTCATTATCCGCCTGCGCCCCCCTCCCCGTTACCTGCGGAAGGACCGCCTCTTGGCAGAAGCATCACGCTCTTGCCCCCGACAGTAATCCTGATCAGCCCGTCATCAAGGCTCTCGAACGACAGGTCCTCAGCGTCTATAACAGGAGTCCCGTCCTCCGGGTCCAGCGATACGTCCTCCTCGGTGAACAGCTCGTAGACCTTGTCACCGTACCGGTAAATCATTGTGAGATATGTTGTATCCCCGTATACTTCAGCAAGGCATAGCGCGGGGCGCCCCTGAAAATCTCCAAGATACACCTTTCCCTTTTCGTCGCTGTTTTTGACCTTAGTCCAGAAATACGAAAGCGTCGTATGTTCGTCGTATCCGTCGCGGGATATTTCCGTCATGTTCTTATATATGCTCGCTCCAAGCATCAGAACCATCAGCATGGATATCGCGAACACACAAAATATGATGAGCACGAAGACAGTATCAACTTTTGAACGCCGGATCGTTTTCATAATTATCCAATCAGTCCGTCATGCGCCCTATGCGGCGCATTAGTCATATTAGTCTTATTAGTCTTATTAGTCATATTAGTCTTATTAGTCTTATTGGTCTTATTAGTCTTATTAGTCTTATTGGTCTTATTAGTCTTTGTTAGTCTTTGTTAGTCTTTCACCAATTCGATTACCGTTATTTCCGGGAAGAGATTCGACGCGAAGTTTTCGTAATGTACGGCATATCTTGTCCTGTCGATACGGATCCCGTAGTTTCTTTCAATGTATCCTATCGTGTCGGGGTACCTGCCTTCAACCGCGTAACACTTGACGGTCGCGCGCAGTATGCTCTCTTCGAGCACGCGCAACCCCTCAGCCTTGCTGGACTCTCCTGTCTGCTTCAAGCCGAACGCGATCATTCCAATAACTGCGGCTGTGAACAGTATCGGAACCAGAGCAGACCGGAGCATATCGCCCGCACCTTTTTTGTATATGTTCCTTCGTTTCACATTCATGATTGATCCCATCCTCAGCCTATGGACGTCATGATTCCCATAAGGGGCAGCATCACAGAAAGCAGGATCACACCGACGATCACAGATGAGATAATTACAAGCGTCGGTTCTATCCTGCCGACTATCCTGTCTATATCGTCCTGAACGCCTATGTCGCCGCGGCGGGCGATCTCAGCCATCGCCTCATCCGACTTACCGCCTTTGCTTCCGATCGACAGCATTTTCCCGTCCTGCGACGAAAGGATCCCGGCTTTCGTCAGAGCGTCGGCAAGCGTACTGCCTTCGCCGAGTATGTCGAAGCACTTTTTATGCTTTGCGTCGATAGCCTTTGAGCCGCCGCTTATCGAAAACGCCACATCCATAGCCTCAGTCACGTCGAGGCCGCTTGCCATAGCAAGCGACATAGCGGATGTGAAGCGCGACGATGCGATACGATCAAAAATACCACGGCCTCCAAATCTGTTCATAAACGCCTGCTTCAGAGCGTTGCGTATCCCCTGCAGGAGCCACGCAAAAAACGCGATGACAAATATCGCCGCCAGTACGATCGCTATGACGATTGCCGCGTCGCCAAGCCAAGTGCCGAAGTTCATGAGCGTTACCGCAAGCGACGACATCTGGCTTCCCAGCCTGCTGAACACATCGTTGAATATCGGCAGGACCTGAATGATCAGTATCAGTACGACCACAATCATCAGAACCAGGAGTATAGCCGGGTACATTATCGAGTTCTTGATCGTCACCGCGAGCCTGTTCTGTCGGTCGTAATACTCTGAAAGCGCATCCAGAGTCTCGACCAGCCGCCCGGTCTTCTCCCCGATTTCCACCATATGGACCATATAACGCGGAAAAAGAGCCGAACCATCAAGCGCAACTGCGAATGATTCGCCTCCCTCGAGAGAGTCAATTAGGCCCTGCATCATTGTCTTGCCGTCTTTCGACGGTTCGTCATCCTGCATTATCTGGAGACTGTCATGCAGCGTCATTCCGGCTTCCAGCAGCATGGCGAGCTCTTTCGTGAGCATTGACAGATATGTGTTGGACAAAGATTTTTTACTCATCGGCACACCATCATTTCCACGCTCCGGCGGCGACCCGCCGCCAAAAAGCGCCGGATCGCCGTAGGTACGTTATTATTCAGATTGATCTGTATTATACCCGTTGAAAACCGGCGAACGAAGCATTCGCGCGTATCACCGGCCTGATTATAATCAGTACAGGTACTTGACTGTATAGTGCGAACCGTCTCCAATGTACTTCATGACGTCGTCGCTCTCGTTCGCGCTCGACGCGAACGTCGGATCCATCAACTTCCAGCTCTTTCCGTCGAAGTAGATGGCGGCGTTGATCCAGCCTGTC
>Ga0082212_10009985_pt1 | contig 12188 bp, 1 predicted proteins | sample TergutNt197P3_FD_71548 | JGI IMG/M metagenome (GOLD analysis project Ga0082212, IMG submission 71548) | Neocapritermes taracua P3 segment gut microbial communities from Petit-Saut dam, French Guiana - Nt197 P3 | ecosystem: Host-associated > Arthropoda: Insects > Digestive system > Gut ... | reverse complement strand
GACATATTCTATGTTTAAGCTTCAGTCGGATATTCGAGCACAGCAGACAGCCTTTATTGATGAAATGATAGGAAATCTCAAAGTAGTCAAAGCATTTGGCCGGGAAAAGGAAATATTAGAAACATTTGATGAAATAAATAACCGCTTAGAAAAGTCTTCTCTGTGGGCTGTTTTTTTCTCGTCTGTTACCAATCCTTCGACTCGTTTTATTAATAGCCTGGTCTATACAGGTGTCGGGGTCAGCGGTGCATTTTCGGTATTGGGTGGTGGAATCAGTATCGGTCAGCTAACGAGCTTTCTGAATTATGCCAATCAGTATACAAAGCCCTTTAATGAAATTTCGGAAGTGATTACGGAGCTGCAAAATGCTCTGGCCTGTGGCGGCCGAATATTTGAACTGATTGAAGAGGAACCGCAGGTAGCGGATTCGGAAAATGCTGTCCGGTATATCAAAGCAAATGGCTCGGTTGAATTGAAACAAGTTTGCTTTTCTTATATAAAAGAACAGAATTTAATACGAAACTTTAACTTACATGTTCCGGCAGGAAGCAATGTTGCAATTGTAGGACCGACCGGTTCCGGAAAAAGTACGATTATCAATTTGCTGATGCGCTTTTATGATGTGGACAGCGGAAAGATTGAAGTTGACGGAATCGATATCAAAACGATGACAAGAAAGAGCATTAGAAGCAATTTCGGTATGGTATTGCAGGAAACATGGCTGAAATCAGGCACTATTTTTGAAAATATATCGTTAGGAAGGCCGGACGCAACAAAAGAAGAGGTGATTGCTGCAGCCAAAGAATCACATGTTCATGGCTTTATCAGACGTTTGGAAAATGGATATGATACGATGATTGGTGAAGATGGCGGCCGTCTTTCACAAGGACAGAAACAGCTTCTTTGTATTGCAAGGATCATGCTGATATTACCGCCGATGTTAATCTTGGATGAGGCTACATCATCGATTGATGTGACGACAGAGATTCGTATTCAGAAGGCATTTGCCAAACTAATGGAAGGAAAAACCGGTTTTATTGTTGCACATCGCTTATCGACAATAAAGGAGGCGGATGTAATTTTGGTTATGAAGGATGGTGATATCATAGAACAGGGAGATCATCAGAGCCTTTTGGAGAAAAATGGATTTTATGAAAAAATGTTTCATACGCAGTTTTTATAGAATATTTTTGTCAGACTTGCAATTCATATCCGAATATGCTAATATAAAGATAAGACAATCGTTACAGAGTGGTTGGCCTTCGAGTGATTAAAAAATCACCCTAACTCGTCAAAGTAGAGGGTGATTTTTTATTTATGTGCTAAACTAGTAACAATCAATTTGATGTAATTAATTTACAATGAAAAAATTCTGTTGTAAAAATTGCATATATTTGGTATAGTAATACTAACTGAATCTTATTCGCAACTTACGGTGAGAGTAAACCCCGTTGGCAACCTGCGGTGAGTGTAAAATTTGCATAATATCCGCTCACAACAGCTTCGCCAGTTTCGCTCCTATCATACAAATTTCACAATCACCTTAGTGTTTCACAATCGCCTTAGTGTTTCACAATCGCCTTAGTAGTTCGGATATCACGTTCGTGTTCTGCAAACGTTTAAATCAATAGGATACAAAACGAGGAAAAGGAATGGAGGTCAAATTGATACGGAATTTAAAAAACAAACTAAAAAAATTGGTGACTATTCTTTTAATGATAAGCTTGATGGTACAGATGGTTGGTTCGTATCCGATTGTTCGCTATGCCAAGGGATTCGATGACCCTGCGGAAGCGGTCGATGACTTGATTGTAACAAGTAATCTTACCCTATCGGAGGATATGACAGTTAGAAACCTTACGGTCAGCAGCAATACGCTAAATCTGAATGGTTATAAATTAAGGGTAAAAGAAAGTGCCGCGATAACAGGAAACGGAAGTCTTTTGTTAGGGAAAGGGTACTTATATTGCTATAAAAATTTGAATGTCACGACAACGAATACGGTTACCATGAACAATGCGAATGATTATATACTCGTCGAAGGGGATGTTACCTGGCAGCCGTCCTACCGGTCAGCCTTATCGGCGGGCTGTATGGAAATCAAGGGTGACTTTACCCAGAAAAAAGGGAGCAGTTACTCCGATAATTTTGCCCCGTCAGGAACGCATACGACCATCCTGAGCGGTGATACCAAACAGACGGTCCGTTTTGGGGAGAATTCGTCTTTTTTTAATATATTGAAGTTAAGGAATACAAGCGAGGAAGGCATTTGCTCCGACGGAGTTCTGCATGCGGCGGAAGTCATAAGAAATAGTACGAATCTTTCCTATGGTTTTGAGGGGACATATGGTTGGACGTTATCGGAAGATGAAGTGATTGCGGGGGATTTGTGCTTATTGGAAGATGTGTTGGAATTAAATGGAAATCAATTGACCATAAAAGGGGATTTGATTCAGGCCGGAGGTGTGATTCATGTAAACGGCGGCAGCTTGGTTGTTGAGGGCGATTACCGGATACAGGGGAAACGAATCGTAAACGGAAATGAGGTTTATGATAAGAGTAACGGCAAGCTGGTTATGACAAATCAAGAGGATCGGGTCGTTGTTGGCAAAGATTTTGTGATGGGGTCGCTTCATTCGCACTTGAATAAACTAACAGACGGGGTATTGGAAGTGAAGAAGAATATCACCCAGGAAACGTATTCCTGTAAGGATAATTTTTGTTCCACCAATGCACATACGTTATTGTTGAGCGGTGGCGATTTACAAACGATACGATTTGCGGATTCCGGTTCGGCCGCTTCGAGAATCGCCAATCTGGAAATCAAGAACGAAAGCAGTGAGGGCGTTGCGATTCATAATACGGCAGCTTTGAGCGGTACGGTAAATGATCATCAACATCATGTAACAGGTACCTTATTATTTTTGTCGGGAGCAACAGCAGCGGGGGGGCGGTTTTCGGGAAGTGTCCGAATCGAAACGACTACGGCAACCTCTCAGGAATTACATATCGGCGGGGATTTTACGACAACGGCTGCGGTTACACTCGGGAATGATTTGTATGTGAAAGGGAATGTGAGAGCAGACAGGGGCTCAATCAATCTAAACGGCCATTTAGCCGAAGCAGACGGGAATATTGCGATTCGTGGGGCGTATATCAGACCGGAGAAAGGAACGTTGGTAGGTAAGGGCAATGTCACAATGGAATATTATACGACACCCACCAGTAATTATGCCAGCTATTTGTATATGGATCAGGCCGGAGACCGGGTTTTGATTTACGGAGATTTCTACACGGATTCCGATCTTTCCGGAACCATGTCAAACGGGCTGCTGGAGATAAAAGGGGATTTTACCCAAAATAGTACGAGGGCAAATTTTGTCGCAAGCGGCAGTCATAAAACGGTTTTGAGCGGTGACCGGCTGCAGACGGTTACGTTCGGGTCATCGCAGTCCCGTTTTAACATCGTGGAATTACAAAATTACAGTGCACAGGGTATTTATGCGGAGAATGGAATCAACGCGGTAACGTTAATCCGAAACGGATGCAGACTCACAACAGGGACGGAGGGGGAATACGGTTGGACGCTGCAAGACGATGAAGTGTATGACGGTGATTTATATCTTCTCGAAGATCAGTTGGACCTAAACGGCCATAAATTAACAATAAAAGGAAATCTTATACAAGCAGCGGGTACGGTTGCGGTAAACGGGGGCTGCCTAAAAGTGGAAGGGAATTACCGTATGCAGTCAGCAGCGCAGTCGGGCGGAACGGTGACATATGGAAAGAGCAACGGCCGTCTTGTCATGACGAACGAGGAAGATCAGGTTATCGTAAACGGTGATTTCGTAATGGGATCGATTCTTTCGCATGCGGGAAAACTGACAAACGGCGTGATGGAGGTAAACGGAAACGTTACGCAGATAACGTATTCCGCTGCGGATAATTTTTGCTCCACGAATGGCCATAAATTGTTGCTTGGCGGGGATCGCTTACAGACGATTGCCTTTGCCAATTCGAGTGCATCGGCTTCGAGAATCGCTCATTTGGAACTCAAAAATAAGAGCAATGACGGTGTCATTCTTACGAATAAAGTAGCTGTGACGGGTACGGTAAATGACGGCAGTCGGTTAGGGATTGCGGACAAATATGGTAAGGTCTCGGGAACGGTTTTACTCGTGCCGGGAGCGAGCGTGACCGATAGCAGTTTTTCAGGGAGTATTCGAATCGAAAGTGCCACTGCGACAAGTCAGGAATTATGGATTGGCGGAGATATTATCGTAGCAGGGAATGTTACATTGGGTGATGATTTCTATGTAAAAGGAAATGTAAGTGTGGAATCCTATTATTGGAATCTGAACGGGCATTCGGCAACCGTAGAGGGGAATGTTACGATTCGTGGAAGTGATATCCGACCCGATGGCGGTTCCTTGATTTGTAAACGTGATCTTACACTGGATGGTACCTCCGGCTCGGCCGCCAGCTATTTGTATATGGCTCATGCGGATGATTATGTAGTCGTTTATGGAACGATGTATGCGAATTCCCGTGCGAATGGAACGATGAATGCCGGCGTTTTGGAATTAAAAGGAGATTTTAGGCATACGGTAACGAGTGCCGGAAATTCCTTTGTCGCAAGCGGCACCCATAAAACGATTTTCAGCGGCGACGGCCTCCAGACGGTTACATTCGGTTCGCCGCAATCCTACTTTAACATCGTGGAATTAAAGAATTACAGTATTGAAGGGGTTTATGCGGAACAAGGACTCCATGCGTTGACCTTGATTCGAAACGGATGCCATCTGGCAATGGCTGCAGAGGGAGAATTTGGCCGGACGCTGGAACACGATGAGGTTTATGACGGCGATTTTTATATGCTCGATGATGAATTAAATTTGAGCGGGCATTCGCTTACGATAAAAGGGAATTTGATACAGGCCGGAGGCGTTGTAGCTGTAAACGGTGGAACCTTACGGATTGAGGGGGATTACCGCATCCAGTCGGCTGTGAAATCGAACGGAACGCGCACCTATGGAATGAGCAGCGGTACGTTGGTAATGAAGAACGAAACCGATCGTGTGTTTGTAAACGGAAGTTTTGTGATGGGCTCGATCTTTTCTCACGCCGGAAGATTAGAAAACGGTATTTTGGAGGTAAAAAACGATGTCACACAAGTCGTTTATGCGGCAAATGATACTTACGCTTCCACGAAAGAACATACCTTGTTATTGAGCGGTGATGGTTTGCAGACGGTCCGTTTTGTCAATTCGAGTGCCGTAGGTTCCAGGGTGGCCCATCTGAAAATCAGCAACCACAGCGAGGAAGGTGTGACCATTACAAGCCCGTTAGCGGTGACCGGAACGGTGAATGACGGCAGCACGAAATCGCCGGAGATGGGGGCGGGAAATAGCGGCGGCTCGACACCGGGTGGTTTTGATGGGGTGGAATTTAGCAGCAGCGTGACAGGTGCGATCCTCCTTGTGCCCGGAGCAGAAATAGTAAATGGCTGTTATGCGGGAAGTGTTCGAATCGAGGGTACGATGACAACCGTTCAGGAATTACATATTGGCGGGGATGTCACAGTCGCCGCTAACGTTACGTTAGGAAATGACTTGTTTGTGAAAGGGAGTTTGTGGATTGCTTCCGGTTTTTTGGCAATCAGCGGACATTCTACAATAGTAGAAGAAAATACCAGTATTCGTGGGGGCTATATCAGACCGGAGAGCGGCTCTTTGATTTGTAAGGGCGATCTTACACTTGAAAATGTAAGCAGCGGTTCGGCCGCCAGCTATTTATATATGGCTCATGCAGATGATCATGTAGTAGTCTATGGAACGATGTATGTGAATTCACGTTCAAACGGAACGATGAATGCGGGTATTTTGGAATTAAAAAAAGATTTCCGGCATACGGTTACAGGCTCTGCCAATTCCTTTGCCGCAAGCGGAACACATAAAACCGTGTTAAGCGGCGATCAGTTGCAGACCATTACCTTTGGATCGCCACAATCGTATTTCCATATCCTGGAACTAAGAAATCATAGTACACAGGGCATCTTTATGGATTCCGATTCCATTCATGCGAATGAAATCATTCGAAACGGCTGTCAATTTCGTGTCGGGGATAACGGAACATTTGGATGGAAATTAATGGAAGATACGGTGATTGGGGAAGATATTTACATTATCGCTGATGATCTTGACCTTAACGGGCATATGCTTATCGTGAATGGTAATCTTTTTGTTGGGTTGGGAAGCATTAAGATAAACGGTGGGCATCTTGTGGTAAACGGGGATTTCCGATACCAGACGGTCACGAAAAACGAAGGTCAAATTTCATATGGGAACAGCAAAGGGTTCCTTGTTATGACGAATGAAAGCGATCATGTAACCGTTAAGGGAAGTTTTGTCATGCAATCCTCACAGTCCCATACCGGAAAGCTGACGGCCGGAATCATGGAAATACAGCAGGATTTTACCCAAAACAATGCATTGAGTACAAATTTTGCGCCATCCGGTACCCATACGGTTTTACTATCCGGGAAAGGAAGCCAGAGTGTCCGCTTTGCAAATCCTTCCGCAAGTAATAGTTATTTTAATCAACTTCATGTTACCAATACAGCAAACGCAGGGGTATCGTTTGATACGAATGTTTATATCAAAGGTAACGTCAGTGATTCCGGTAAAAAAGTGACCGGAACCGGAATTTGTTATGTGGCATCCATAGATGATTTGAAGGATTCTGTTTTTGGCGGAAATATGGCATGTTTGACCAATACCGTATTGACAAGGGATTTGACGATTAAAGGTACGTTGACGAGCAGTTATTCGTTTGATGTCAACGGGCAGAATCTGTTTGTGGGTCACCTTAATATTACGGCGGCGATGTTTATAGTGAACGGCGGACAAGTTCGTGTAGCGGGAGATTTGTCTGTCACAGGAAATTCCGCTTCCTATTTTGCTATGACAAATGAAAATGACAACGTAGTGGTAGCGGGAAATTTCAGCACCTCATCCGCAGCGAACCATACGGGTAAGCTGACTGCCGGTACATTGGAAATAAATGGTGATTTCACCCAAACCGGAAATTACTATAATTTTGCGGCATCCGGTTCCCATAAAACGATTCTAAGCGGGAAACCCGAAACCGGCGGACGAAAGTATGTCCAGACGATTTCCTTTGCGAATATCAGTTATTCCAAGTTTTATACGCTTGTGCTCACAAAGAGCCCGGCCAACTATCATTTTACGATAGATGTGAATGCCGTTTGTCATGAGCTGATTTATGATAGGCAGGAGAAAGAACCGCCGTTACCAGTAGAAGGGCTCAATGTAACGGAGGAAACCGAGACAAACATAAAACTGCAGTGGAATCCGTCGCCCGAATCGGATGATGTTTTGGGATATGAGATTTACAGGGGGAATGTCAAAATCGGGGCAACGAGCATGCCATTCTTTACCGATACGGGCTTGCAACCGAATCAGGCGTATGTGTATACGGTTTATGCATTTGATGCGCTTAAAAATCGGTCTCCGGTTTCTTCACAGGTTACCGGAACGACGTGGCCGGATACCCATGCACCCGATATTCCGTCCGGCGTGAAAATCCGGACAAGGACAGGCTCCTGTATTACCATTGAATGGAATCCGTCAGCGGACAATGTCAAAACAACGGGGTATGAAGTTTACCGTGACGGGGCCTTGCTTGGTACGGTCTCAAAGACATCGTATCAAGATGCTGATGTAACGCCTAATGTGATGCATCGTTATCAAATCAAAGCATTTGATGCGGCCGGAAATACCTCCGATGTTAGCAGCGAAGTCAAAGGATCGACCGCTATGCCGTCTATGATAAGCCTGTCACCGGAGAACCATTCGTTGATTGGCGGAGAAAGCGTGACGCTTACGCTGGTTTATCAGGATCATGGAAACAGCATCGGAAATAAAGTGAAATTTGAATACAGTGCAGATGGGGAACGATGGGAATCCATAAATTATGTATTACTGGGACAGCAGGTACAAAGTGCCGGACGGTTGTATTCTTCCTGTTCATGGAATTTAAAAAGCATTCCATCGGGAACGTATCGTGTGCGTGCCACCTTATATGATTACGACGGGAATGCAGCGACAAAAGAAGTCGATTATTATAAGAATACCGAAGCACCAAAAGCACCCGAAGAAGTAAACGCCGAATCCGATTATGGCATCGTGCAGGTGTCATGGCTGCCTTCTGTCAGTGCGTATTGTGAGAAGTATCATCTATACAGAGCCGAGGGAGGGGCTTTTACGAAACTAAAAACAATAGACGGACGTTCCCATGTGACATATGAAGATAAAAATGTTATAATAGGAAATACATACCAATATAAGGTAACCGCAGTCGATCGCTTTGGCGTGGAAAGCAGTGACAGTGAGACGGCCTCCGTCACAGTCGGGGTCGATACGATATCACCGGACGTAACATCGATTTCCCCAAGTAAGAAACGCATCCATCAAACGGCACAGATTACGGTTTATGCAACCGATAATATCCGTGTGGATTCGATTACGCTGCAATACAGATCGGTAAACCGGTCGGATCGCGGTGATTGGAACGACATAGGCCGTAACGTAAAGGCGAATAAGGAGGGCAGTGCTGTCTTCCACTGGGATACGCTCGCACTGGAGGACGGAGATTATACGGTATGTGCGGTCGCTTATGATACAAGTGGGAATGCCAGCATAAATGAATTTACAACAACGCTGACCATTGACAATACCGGTATTGCTAAAATAATCCTAAACGAAACATCCGCTTCCTCCGATTATGTGATGCTCAAATGGAATCGAGCCGAAGAAAATGATTTTGGCTATGTTGCAGTCGAACAGCTGATCGACGGTCAGTTTGCACAAGTGGAAAAAATAACCAATACATTAGGAGCCTATATCAAGAATTTAAAGGAAGAATCCGTTTATACCTTTCGGGTCGTCGGCTATGATGACCTTGGAAACCGGGGCATCCCGTCTGACGAAGTCACCCTTTATACAAAACCAGATTTAGACCCGCCGCGGATTACGAACATACGGCCGGCCATGAAATATTATAACAAGACGATACCGCTGAACATCAGCGTAACCGATAACCATGCATTGGACTCCTTGGAGATCAAATATTCGTTTGATCAGGAAAACTGGATCGGGGAAACCATCCTAAAAGCAGAACAAGGCATCAAAACGTGTACCTTTTCCTATGATTTTGATGTCACACGGTTTGATGACGGAGACATTTCGATTCAGTTTACGGCCTACGATACGGCGGGAAATGTGAGCACATATCACAACAAGCCCATCGTAGACACCTTTACGATCCTGAAAACACCTCCTGAAAAAATAACCGATTTGACTGCTGAAAATAAAGTCGGATATGTGGCGTTAAACTGGACCATCCCTCAAGAAACCATCGGGAGCTTTCGTATTTACCGGGCAGAAGAATCCTCCGGTAACTACACCATCATCAAAGACCATGCAGCGATACGCAATTACTATGACAAAACGGCAGCTTATGGAGTAACGTATTCTTATAAAATAGCCGCAATTGATTTCGCCGGAACGATAGGGCCAAGTTCCAATGAAGTCATAGCCCGGTGTGAGAAAGATACCCAGCCGCCAAACATTTGTGGCGTATCACCGGTTCATCAGGCGAAAGCGGGCATGGACCAAACCATAACAGCGGCCGTCATCGACAACGTTCTCGTTGATCATGTAACGTTTGAATACAAACAAAAAAAGAGCGAGGAAGATATTTGGACCCGGATGGATACCATAGAAGTGAATCGTATTTCCGAATATGTGGATACCGTATGGCACAATCAAGGTCTGGAAGACGGGGACTATTTGATCCGAATAACAGCTGTTGATTTGGAAGGAAATGTAAGTAAACCATATGAAGTGACCTATGCCGTAAAGACGACTGTTCCGAAGCAACTGCAACCCGAAGCCGCCGGAAAAGGGTATCGTGTCGAACTATCCTGGCCCGCCGATACCGAAGATGATTTTGACCATTATGAGATTTACAAAAAAGGCGAACAAGATACGGATTTTTGTCTTTTGAAGCAAACCAAAGCAGCGGAATACATGGACAAAGCCGTAACCCCCGATGCACCATACGAATACAAAATAGTAGCCTATGATACCTTTGGAAACCGTAACAGCAGTCCCGTTGTTCGTGCCGTGCCAACCGACGAAGACGAGGAAGCACCGATTTGTGTTTTGGCAAAGAACATAACGGCCAGAGCCGGAAGTGAATTCTCGTTTGATGCGTCTTCTTGCACCGACAATGTAGGCATTGTAGACTATTTCTGGGACTTTGGGGATGGTCATACGACCAAAGGGTTCTCCGGAATCCATACCTACGATCAAGAAGGAGACTATACCATAACACTGGAGGCCATAGATGGCGCAGGAAATCAATCTCATACCACACAGGCCGTCTCTGTTTTGGCGAGCAAAGTGCCTCGTATTACCGTTCAGGTACGCGATTTGTCCGGCCGGGCCATTGGGGATGCTTATATTTATATCGAATCGGCCGGAAAAGGGACGAATGAAATGTCCGATGCGTACGGAAATCTGGTTACATACGGCGATTCGGGGAACTATACGATATCTGCTTACCGGCAAGGGTATCTTCCAAAGGAGAAAAAGATAACCGTAAAACCCGGAGAAAATAAAGAAGTGACCATCAACTTGGAAGAAAAGCCATTGATTACAGGCGGCCTAACGGTCCGGCCGCTGGAGCCTCATGAACTCGAAGAATTGGGGGTTGACATGAAAGATCCCATAAATTGGTATGTGCAAACCAAAGAAATCTTGACCTGTTATGATGAGTATCCGCTTGGCAGTTATGGTGTCAAAGGCGGGAAACCGAGGGGAATCGAAGAAGAGGGAGAACAGCCCGACTTAAGCAATGTTACGTTTGTGGTCATTAACGGGAAACGATTTATTGTGACAACGAGAGTAGAAGAAGTATTAAAAGATATGTTTGAGGTGGAACTTCATATCGTAAATGAGGCCGAACCGGAATTTTCGCTGACAGGCGGTGAGGCGAGCCTGTATTTGCCTTTGGGGCTGTCGTTATTGGATACCAACCGAACCCAGTCGTGTACGGTGAACGTGCCCGATATCAAGGGGCAGTCATCGCAGTATTTGTATTGGTATATCAAAGCGGATGAATCCGGTACTTATAATGTCAGTGCGGATTACAACGGAATACTGATGCCGTTTAATGCACCGGTAGCGGCAACGTTTGAGGCCGAGCCATTTGTGGTGGATTATGATAAAAAAATACAAGGAGAAAAAGGCGGCGGAGGTGGCGGCGGTGGAAATGGCGGAAGTGTAGGTCAGCTTGACACTGGCGGCAGTGCCGGTGCAGCTGGTACACTTTCTGTAGAAAATAATGCAGTAGTATTTTCCAGTTTAATTCAGCCTGCAATTACTGAATGGGACAATGTGAATAATTCCATTATTTTTATTAACAATAATGGAACCTTGTATGGTAATGTTACTCTGCAAAATAATGTAACCATTACTGTAGGACGTATACTTACAATCCCTGCCGGAAGAAGCCTTACAATTCCTGCTGCTGTTACACTGACTAACAACGGAACGATCTACAACAGCGGAACAATTACTGGAAATGTAACAGGAACCCAACCAGTAGTAGCGCCGTAAGGGAGCAATCATCGAATTTATCTACTGTATATCAATACCACCTATGCGATTTATTGCGTAGGTGGTAACATTCTATTTAAACCGCAGTATTTATTTCTATGGCTATCATCATTTTTCACATGATAGCTCTGGAGAATTGACTTTATTAATTACTCACCTTATAATTGGTTTAGTCATCGATTTTTAGAAAATAACGGACAAGGAAATGATGATAGCAGAGAGGGCGATGTATCAATTATGTATGAAGATTTTATACCATTAGAAACATTGAAAAATGGCGATCATGTAAAAGTTTTTTCAAATGAAGAAACGGAAAAATGTTTTTATTTGCACAAAGAGAAAGAAATATTGTTAGTTGATATTGATATAAATAAGAAAACCACAAGAATTTACCCAATTATAACTTTACCTAATAACCCACAATATTTAAGACCAAAATACGAAAACATTAAAGTCTTTTTATTTGAGGGTTATGATTCTTAT
>Ga0082212_10009984_pt1 | contig 12188 bp, 10 predicted proteins | sample TergutNt197P3_FD_71548 | JGI IMG/M metagenome (GOLD analysis project Ga0082212, IMG submission 71548) | Neocapritermes taracua P3 segment gut microbial communities from Petit-Saut dam, French Guiana - Nt197 P3 | ecosystem: Host-associated > Arthropoda: Insects > Digestive system > Gut ... | reverse complement strand
AAATTCATGATCCAGAGCGGTGTTAATAACCGTCTCAACCGTTTCGTAGGGTTTGTTGTCCAGATGTTCGGCGCCCAAACCAATTATACTGGCGGACATGCCAGTCTTGCCAATAGATCGATAGTTCATAATTAAAATTCACCGGTTATTGATTATTTGTCAAGGCAGTAAAAAAATATTACCGCTCAAATAGTGCTTTTAACTCATCATGGCTCATTCGTGCGATCCAGGATTCACCGGAAGCAACGGTCATATCGGCCAGTTCCTGTTTGCTGGTGATCATCGCATCTATTTTTTCTTCGAAGCTGTTTTTTGTAATAAAACGGTGTACAAAAACAGTACGCTTTTGGCCTATACGAAACGCCCTGTCTGTTGCCTGATTTTCTACTGCGGGGTTATACCATAGATCGTAGTGGATTACTCTGCTTGCCGCAGTCAGGTTTAAGCCAAGGCCGCCGGCTTTAAGGCTTACCAGGAGAATTCGCGCTGCCGGATTAGTTTGAAACTGATCAATAATACCGGTACGAACAATTTGGTTCAGCCCGCCGTGATATATTACCGGCGCTTCGCCAAGTTCTTTTTTGATGATTCGTTCCAGGCAATCAAGTGTTTCCACATACTGGCTAAAAATTATTGTCTTTTCCCTGCTGGCTAGTATTTCCTCCAGCAGGGCAAGGAGCAGCTGGGCTTTGCCGGAAAGTTCCGATACGGCGGGGCTTTCCTTGTCGAACACCCGCGGATGATCACATATCTGTTTAAGGGATGTAAGCAGAGTAAGGATCAGGGCGGATCGTTCCTTGGGCTTGCAATGCTCCGATTTCCACATTGACTGGGCAACAACGCTTTCGTACAGGGCGGCCTGTTCTTTTTCCAGTACGGCATATTCGTTGGTAACAATTTTTTCCGGCAAATCCTTGATAATTTTTTTGTCGGTTTTTAACCGCCGGAGAAGAAAAGGAGCAATTATTTTTTGTAGCGCACCGGTGTGTTCCCGGCTACGCATAACTTCAATCGGGACGCGGTACTGTTCCCTAAAGTCCGCAGCACTGCCCAGATAACCAGGCAGGATAAAATCAAAAAGGGAACGAAGGTCTTCCAGGCGGTTCTCTACCGGCGTTCCCGAAAGTGCAAGGCGGTATTTGGAACGAAGCTGCTTTACTGTCTGTGATATACGGGTTTCGGCATTCTTCATTAAATGGGCTTCGTCTACCAACAGCATGGAAAACGCTTCGTTTTTTAGCTTTTCTGCATCGCGTACTGTTGTCTGATATGTAGTAAGATAAACATCCTGTCCGCGGTCAAGCTGACGGCGGATCCCATGATACCGGGATACTATCAATGAAGGGGCAAAACGGTTAAGTTCTTTTTCCCAGTTGCTAAGCAGCGCTGCCGGAGCTACAACAAGGCAGCCGTTTCCCAATAGCCCTTCTTCCTTTAGCCGCAGCAGCGCTGCAATGGATTGAATAGTTTTACCCAGCCCCATATCATCGGCCAGAATGCAGCCGAATCCTGAAAATAAAAGTGAACAAATCCAGTTATAGCCGCGCTTCTGATACGGCCTAAGCTGCGCTGCAAGTGCGTTGGGGATGGGTAAATTCTGTTCTTTAAAAAGATTATTAATGATCTCCCGGGCATCAGTTGCAAGGATGGTATCGCCGGAAAAATGCAAACGCAGAAAATCGTTAAAGTCCGGCGGCTCATTTTTTGCCTTTTTTAAAAGCCGTGTAAAACTTTCCGGTTCCATTTTAACAAAACCGTCTCTGAAACGAACCATGGCCTGCTTTTGTTTAACAAGTTTTTCAAATTCCTTAAGGGTCAGCATTTTATCGCCGATGGCAATCTGCCATTCAAAATCCTGCAGAGTATTTAAATCAAAGTAACGTACAAGTGATTTTCCAATGCTGTTTCCCTTGATCACAAGCCGCGGCTTTAGTTCCCTGGCCAGAGCTTTGGGAAGGTTAACTGCTATTCCCAGACGGGTAAGAAGGGGAGCAGCGGAATCGAGAAACGAAACAAGGCGTGTTTCGGAAAGTTTTACTTCGTTACGCTGTGTTGCGGATTTAACATTCTTTGACGGTGATGCAAGGAAACGAATCTCCGGCAGATAATTGGACAAGGCAATAGGCGCACGAAGTATATTTAAATCACTGCACCTGGAAAGCGGGGTTTTTTTAATTCCTTCCTTTTTTTCGGTAATTACATCCATGGAAAGGGCAAAATCCAGATTTTCACCTGAATTCCTGGAAAGGTTTCTTATGGTTAGGCTGTAACGATATGCAGAAAAATTAATCTGCAGTACGGAAAGCCATCTGTCTATTGCAGCAGGCAAACTGCGGCTTGCCGGAGAAGAAATATTAACAGATGTTCCTTCGAAAAACAAATTCAATAATTCCCGGTATTCTTTACCTCCGCTCTGTCTGGCAAAGCTGCCGGTGCTTCCGCTAAAAACAATAAACCGCCGTTTAACCCACTCATTTAAAAATGCAGACGCAAGGATATCAACCGCACTCCGTCCGCTTACTGTTTGGCCGGCTTTCTTATTGTCTTTCTTAATAATCATACCGCTTTCACGGGATGCCAGGGCATTTAGCATTTCAGCAACCTGGGGCAGTGTTTCAAAGGGCCGCCAGATAATTCTAAGCGTTACGTTATCTGTAAGTACATAAGGGACAAACGCACAGGCGGAACAAAGGAGGTTAAGAAATTTAAAAAAATAAAAAAGAAAACTGTACGATGCTGTTCCATCTTCGGAAGAAAATTCCAAAAAATTTTCAAAAACATCGGAAAGTGAATGGCGGTGTTTTTTACCGTTAATGTCTTCTTCCTGTAAAACCGGTTCTGCACCTGGTTCAGGATTGGGACAAAGAACTGTCCACAAAGACCGGGAAAATGAATGCTCTGTAACTGCACGGGTTTCTTCATTTACCTGAGCCGATTTCCAGGGATGATACCCCGTACACCGGTGGTAGAATTCCGCCATAACTATGGTAAAATCCCTGCTGCAAAAAGCCGGGGCAGGAGGAAGCAGTGCAGCAATTAATTCCCCGCAATGGGGAATTGCTGTTAATGTTAAAGGTTGTTGTGCAAGCGCTGGCTGTTCTTTTGCAGATTTTTCCTGTGAAGCAAACGTTATTGTAAAAGGCGGCATTATCTGGCGGACCGCCGCCTTTCCAAACCGTGCAGCCAGATTCAAGCCCCGCAGCCGGAAGAGTACGTGGGGGTCTGCATCTATTTCTCTGGCAATAATGTAATACAGAGCAGCCATGTGTTTGCAGGGATCGCCGTCATCCGGGCAATTACAGGATCGTTTCATTTCACGCCAGTGCTGGGGGATTAGATTAATGTTACTATTTTTTAGTTTTTGTAAAAATGTTTCGGGTAATTCTCCGGCAGCAATGCTGGCAAGAAGGGGCGGATCATCCTCAATTATACTGTACACTTTTTCCGCATCTTTAAGTGCAGGAAAACAAATCTCGACACGGTAAAAAGGCATGTAATTGCCTTCTACTTTGGCAATGGCAGCGCCTGCACTGCCGGTTTTGCCTGCTTTTAGTTCCAGAGAAATTACTCTGCCTGTATTAGCATACGTCCTGCCCCGGTCAAGGCGCGCGCCCATTTTATAACTGTCCAGAACATCAATAAACCATGCACCCCAGGGTGTTACACCGTACCGGCTTTTCATGGGCTTAATACCGGTAAGGGGACAACATTAACCCCATCCTTCCGGCGGCAGGCAAAACGCTTTAAATAAGTACTTTTCATCTTTAATATCATAAGTTATAACCGGAAAAATATTGAGGTTTCAACAGGAAAAATATTGAATTTTTTCTCAAGCGGGTTTAATGCCCTGCTGTCTAATGTTGCAAAGCAGCTGACTTGCCGCGGGGAGCCTTATTGAAAAATTGACTGCCAATCCTTGTTATCTCTTCTTCCTTCGTTTATCCTTATACTATGGATAATATCGAAGATACCCTTATTAACGGTATTCGGGATTACATGAGCAAATACGGTTTTACGAAAACACATCTTGGTTTATCGGGCGGCATAGATTCTGCGCTAGTAGCGTACCTTGCGGTAAAAGCCGTTGGCAGCGAAAATGTTGTTTGTTTCAGTATGCCTTCACGATTTTCTTCGCAGGGCTCCAAAGATCATGCAGCTTTGCTGGCTGCAAATCTTTGCTGCCGTTACGAAACTCTGCCCATAGAAACAATTTTTACTGCGTTCCTTGCTGTACTGGAAGGGATTTTTGAAGGAAAACCCTTTAACCTTGCAGAAGAAAATCTTCAGGCAAGAATACGGGGAACCCTGCTTATGGCATATTCCAACAAGTTCCATTCCCTGCTGCTTACAACCGGAAATAAAAGCGAGATTGCAATGGGATACTGTACACTGTACGGTGATACCGCCGGAGGCCTTGCGCCCATTGGCGATCTTTATAAAACAGAAGTATTTGCCCTTTGCAGGAGGATTAATAGCCGGGAAAAAGCCGCAGGGAATAAAGAAATAATTCCCCGGATAATTATCGACAAGCCCCCTTCTGCCGAACTGCGGCCGGACCAGAAAGACGAAGACTCACTTCCTCCGTATGATATGCTGGATAAGATACTTAAAATGTACCTTGATCAAAAACTAACTGGAGAAGAAATTACCAAAAAGGGAGTGGATGCAGAGCTTGCTGCCCGTATTGTCAGGACTGTGGGATGGGCTGAATTTAAAAAACAGCAGATGCCCCCTGTGTTAAAACTTGTTTTTAGCGGAAGAGAAAATGATTGATGGTATAACTCTGGAAGTGTGTATAGAAAACTGTACCCGCCTTGATGAACTTGCGGAAAAAGGCGCCGACAGGGTAGAGTTATGCGACAATCTTGCCGTGGGCGGCACCACGGTAAGCTACGGTGTTGCCGAAAATGCAATACAGCGTTGTCGTGCAGCGGGAATAAAAGTGATAAGCATGATTCGTCCCCGGGGAGGAGATTTTGTTTATAGCGAAACAGAATTGAAAATAATGCAGCAGGATATTGAAACGCTGTGCGGTCTTGGAACAGACGGTATTGTTTTTGGCTGCCTTACCGCCGCAGGCAGCCTGGACAAAGAAAAAAACCTTAACCTAATCAGAATTGCAAAAGATATTTGTTTCGGCGTTTCAAAACTTGATCTGGTTTTTCACATGGCCTTTGATCACATAAATCAGAATGAACAGCTGGATAGCCTCCGCTGGCTGGCCGGTAACGGAGTTACCCGTATCTTAAGCCATGGTTCGGCAGATCAGACAATCAGAATTGAAGAAAATTACAAACGCCTGAAAGCATACATAGCAGCTGGCGGAATTGAAATACTTCCCGGCGGAGGGGTAACCAGCAGCAATTTCCATAAAATCTGTGCAGAACTGGGAGTAAAACAGGTTCACGGAACACGTGTACTGTAGGCAGGTATATGACCAAAGAAACCTGGACTGCTATCCGCAAAACGGTTAAACATTACCGTTTATTAATCGAAAAAACCGAAAAGGCATTACCTGAACTTTCCAGACATATACAAAAATTCGTTAACAACAGAGAAGGTCCTTCCTATATCATAAAGACTCCGGTTGTGTACAATCAGGCTTTGGATGATCTTGGAGCGGAAAGTGAAATAAAAATGATCCTGGTGGGGGACAACCCGGGCCGGCGGGAACAGGAAACCAGCCGTTATCTTGTGGGTCCTTCAGGTAAGATTGCAGAAAATTTTTTCCGCAGCAATCCCGGACTAGGTATCGACTTTAGAAAAAATGTCCTTATACTCAACAAAACACCCATACATACACCGCGTACCACCGACCTTAAAACGCTCTGTAGTTTTGGCGGTAAACAGCTGGAAGAAACGGTGATTTCCACCCAACAGGAAATGGCCAGGCTGCTTTACGAATTCTGGCTTGCGTTCAATGCTCACCAAAAAAGCAAAGAGTATTGCGAAATCTGGATCATTGGCTATTCAGAGATGAAAAAAGGCGGTATCTTTGAAGCATATACCGAAACTCTTAAAAAACTCTGTTCTGCATACCCTGAATTTAAAACAAATATCCGGTTTTTCCGGCATTTTTCCATGAATCAGTTTACTATTGATCTTAAAAAGCGCGCAGAAAGTGGTGAAAGTGTGTCGAGGAGCCTGGAACGGATTGGGATTGCTTATAGAGAAAGGGTGCTGGGGTAAAACTCTAATACTAAAGGTAAATCTATTTATTTGTGTTTATAAATTAATACACCATTAGAATCTTTGAAAAGCTCGAAGTTATTTTTTTTTAGTATATCAATAAGCTCATCAGGCATAGGCTGCCATTGGTCATTATCTGATGGATAAAAAAACAACATATTTTCATCCATACCAATATTATCTTTATTTTTCTTTACAAGAAAAAAATCTTTGTCTTCAGTATCGTTGAGATAATTTATAAATATGTTTAAAATATCCTTTCTCCATTTTCGCATGGCAATATAATAATTGTTATCTGTTGTCATTTTATCCGATTCGTACCAAATAAATTCCTTGCCGTTGTTGAATTCAGAATGTAATTCAACAACATACGGCATAAATTCCTGCCGATGTTGCCAAGTATCTTTAATCCCCTTTATTGTGTTTCCTAAATTATATACATAAATAGGCATCAGACAAAAAAACAGAAATAAAGCAATAGTATATTGTTTCTGATATAGATACTTTATCCAATAAACCAACGAAGGTAAAAATAGTACTATCGAAGGCAAAAAGTAATAATCCCTATTTAAGTGTAATAAAACAATGGCAAATGAATATGCCATACCCGCAAACAAGAGACTGTCATAATATAAGTGCTCTCTGTCTTTCTTAATAATAAAATATAAACGAATAAAACCAAAAAGGAACATGATAATTAGAATTGGGTTTCCTTTAAAAATTGATAGTATAAACCGAAACCCGCTGATGGTAACTCGACCTTCGTTATAAAATCCGGCAGCATGCTTAAGCGATAAAAAATAATACAGGATCAAAAAAACGGCTCCATTTATAATAAGTATCATATTAAATATTTTTTCTTTCTTTGATTCTTTATTGTATCGAAACAAATAATTGACAAGGGCAATGACAATGAATACTCCGAATACTGGCTCCTTACAGTATGAGCTGTAAACGACAGTAAGTAACGCTGCCATATAATATCTTACATAGTCCGTTTCAAGTGCCTTGTAATATAAAAGCATAAAGATAGAAAAAAACATAACCACTTGTGGTTCTGGAAAAATTAAACTTAAAAAAATTCCAGAAAACGAACTTGCCTGAAGAAAAAAAGAACAAACAAAAAACATACCAAACAACGAATTACTCCTATTTTTAAAAGGATCAATTCTATTAAAAAGCAAATAAAGGCATAAAACAAATATGCAATAAAAAGAGGAAATAACCATAAAATGAACTTCGACCGGTAATCCAGTATTAATTCCTAAGCACCGAAAGATAAACAACGGAAGATTATATTGAATGTATTTTAAAGGAGCAAACCTGCCTCCTAAACTATAAGAGGGTGTATATTTATTAATTGCCGTTGTTGTTATATATTCATGGTCATCACTAAAAACCCAGTTTGCCCGGAACATGATAACAAATACTGATACAAATAAAAATGCTATTACAAAAACAACCGGTTTTTTATCTGCTATTATACGTGAAAAATCATCGTTAAAGAAAAACACAAAAGTAAAAATAAAATATAACAGAATTCCACTTGCACCGTATCTGAAAAGTCTTTCGTGCCAATTCGGATGATTGAGTTGCCGGTGAGCAAGGAATTCTCCAATCAAAATAAACAGGTTGCGAATGAATGGGATTAACAAAGCAAAACAACAAGCTAAATAAAAAATAGAAATAAAAATAAACAATTTTAGAATAGAATCAGAGCAATTCAACTTATTTTTAAAAATATTAAACAATCCTTTTTGCTGCTCGATACTATTCATCGCAATATCCTTGAATATTAAAACATTAAGAAACGATAAGAATTATCGCAATGGCTCCAAAAGTTATGCCTATTATCTGCTTAAAAGTTAAATTTTCTTGAAACATAAAGATTCCAAGCAGAATAACTATTACCATTGTTCCCAATGTCATTACAGGGCTTATCTTTGAAATTGGAAAGTATTTCAATACAAGTGTGTATAAAACAAATGAAAAAACATAAGATAATCCGGCAGAGCCAAAGTAAATATAGAACAAAAAATCTTTTATTGATAAACCACTGGCTTTTTTCATGAACATCTGAGCTGTTGCTGATGCTAATATTCCAAAAGGAATAAAAATATATTTAATCACAACTTTTCTCCCGTATGATATATGGAGGTCTCTTCTTGGTATCCATAAAAAGTTTCCCAATATAAACGCCTATAATTCCTAAAAAGATTAATTGTATGCCGCCGATAAATGAAACGACAACAATTGTTGATGCCCAGCCTGACATTGTATTATGAAAACAGACTTTTTGAACAATCGCGTATATCCCATAACAAAACGCAAAGAAAGAAATAACCGCGCCCAGATGAATTGACAGCATTAATGGTTTAGTGCTGAAACTTAAAATTCCGTTTAACGCAAACTGCATCATCTTTCGCAAAGAATATTTTGATACTCCTGAAAATCGTTCCTGCGGAGTATATTCAATTGCATATTGTTTAAATCCAACCCATGGGATAATTCCTCTGAAGAAAAGCGGGTCTTCCTGAAACTGTTTTATATAATCAACAACTTTCCTGTCCAACAATCGAAAATCGGCGCTTCCGGGTTCTATTGTAATGTCAGCGAAATAATTCAGTATGCGGTAAAAAAGCAGCGAAGATATTCGCTTAAAAAGAGGTAGTTTTTTATCTTCTTTGCGGATGGTATATACAATATCGTATCCGCCGGGTTTCCATTTTTCAAGCATCTTAGGAATTAGCTCAGGAGGATGCTGTAAATCTCCGTCAAGAGAAATGACACACTCTCCTTTTGCATAATCCAGAGCAGCTCTAAGAGCAGACTGGTGGCCAAAGTTACGTGAAAAGGATAAATATTTTATTTGAGGATTATTTTGATTGAGCTGTTTTAATATTGAAAGAGTATTATCTGTACTTCCATCATCAACAAAAAGAATTTCATAATTAGAATTGCTTTTTAAAACTTCAATAATTTTTTCCGAGACAAGTTTTATATTTCCTTCTTCGTTAAAACAAGGTACAACAAGAGATAAAAAAACTGGATTTGATGACAAAACAAGACCTCTATAACGTGATAATATCACAATAATAATAAGACGTCAATATCACAATGCTATTACTTGTGTTAATAACATATCATTATATATGTGAAGGAATTAAAAGATTTACGGAAAATTCTTTCCCAAAACATAAAAAATGCCCGATCTGCGCTGCATATTACCCAGGCAAAACTTGCTGCTTATGCTGATATTTCTGTGTCTTACATGGTTGATATTGAGTTATGCAGGACATGGGTAAGCGATAAGACTTTGGTAAGTATTGCCCGGGCATTGAATATGGAAGCATACGAGCTGCTGATTCCAGAACAAACCGGGAAATCTGACTGCCAGAAAGCCGAAAACCTGGTATTTCAGAGGATAGCGGAGCTTATTAAGGCAAAAAAAAGTCTTTTAAAGCGGACAGCAGGCGAAACTATGGATAATTTAATGCTGGATATCCTTCGGCTTCATACACAAAGCGGCTCAAAACCTAAAAAATAAAGACAATACCCGCCTGCCTGTATAGTCTGGTTTTATCCCAATTATACAATATTGAAGAAAATTGCTATTTTTCCGATAATCAGAGTATGTCTGGACTAATCCCCATCCTTGCAGCCGCGCTTGTATTGGTTCTATTGGTTGTTGTATTGTTTTCCTTTTCGGGTAAATCCAAGGATGGCAAAAAAAAGGTCAAAGGCCGGGATGCTGTAATAAGGGATGTAAGCAAGCGGCTTGCACAAAACCCCCGTGATAACGAAGCACTTCTTGCTATTGGGGATATTTACTACCAGGAAGAGAATTGGGAAGCGGTTTTTAAAACATACCAGACTCTAAGCGAAATGACCAGTATTTATCCGACTATGGATGAATTCATGATTAACTTGCGCTGCGGGGTAGGGGCAATAAAGCAGAATATGCCAAACGAGGCTACGAAGCCGCTAACTACCGCATTGTCGATTAATCCCAATGATTTCGAAGCAAATTATAACCTGGGAAACCTTGAATTTCAGAAAAAGAATTATGAGAAAGCAATTCAGCATTATCAGAAAGCCAGAATGAGGGATCCGGAACATGCCCCAACGCTTCGCGGCCTGGGACATTCCCTTTTTAAAGTTAAGAAATACAAAGATGCCCTGGCATACATCCGCAAAGCAATTGATATGGCGCCAGACGACAAGGAATCGCTTTATACCCTTGGTGAATGTTATTATGAGGCTAATCAAACTGAACAAGCCCAGAAAATCTTTTCCCATCTTAGGGCAGATCCTGTAATGGGACCCAATGCCTGTCTTTTTTCAGGCACTATTAACATGAATGCCCGTCAGCATGATAAGGCCATAGAAGACTTTGAAATCGGACTGAAACACGAAAGTATTAAACCGGAAATCATGCTTGAACTAAAGTACCGTCTGGGTACAACATATCTCCGGCAGAATGAAATTGGGAAAGCAATTGGGCTGCTTCGCGAAATAAACATGATTAATCCCAACTACAAGGATGTAAATACCCTGATTAGCCGGTATCAGGAGTTAAATGCCAACAAGAACCTTCAAATATATTTAATGGCGCCTCAGTCCGATTTTATTGCCCTATGCCGGAAAATCGTTATGGGCTACTATGCCAAATCCAAAATTAAAATTACCAATATTTCGGTAAATAAAAATGAATGGGCGGATATTTTGGCTGAGGTAGATAATCCCAAATGGTCTGATTTGGTAATGTTCCGTTTTAACAGGAGCCAGGGTTCTGTCGGAGAATTGGTTGTGCGGGACTTCCATTCTCATATAAAAGAAGTAAAGGCTGGCAAAGGGATTTGCATAACACCCGGAGGATTTTCTGAAGAAGCAAAGCGTTATACAGAAGCCAGGCTTATCGATCTTATAGCTAAAGAAAAACTTACAGCTATTCTTAATACAGTAGATGCCCGTGCTGCTAAAACTGCTGCAACCACAGGCAAAAAATAGGCAGGCTTTTTAAATCTTGTCTCTCCTCTCCGCTTGTGCCGGGCGAAAAAGTGCAATAAATTGTCCGGGGCTTATATTCTGAGCTCCTAAATCTGTTTTATATGCCAAAGGCATACCAAAATCAAGAAAATCAAAACCTGCTTCTTCCAGGGCGCGTGTCATCAGGATCATTTGTACCGTACCTGCATTATTTTCTTCTTTAAAGCCGGAATAACTGGTATAAACCCGTCCGCATATTATGCCGAATTCCCCGGCTTTTAATTCGCCGTCCCGGTATAGGCTAAACGAAACAGGCCGGGGAAATGCAGTAGGGGATAAAACAGGCAGCTTTTGTCCGAATTGTTTTATGCTTTGTTCACGAAGAGTAAAAATGCTTTTTATTAATGATGGAGTCAGCCAAATCTCTCCATGAGTCTGAATGCATTTGTTTATTATGGTTTTAAAACCGGTATCAAAATGCAGTTCATACCGTGAAAGGTATTGCCGGATACTGCGCTTGATATGAAGATCTTTAAAAAATAAAGCAGACCGTACTATATGCAGTTTGGGAAGAACCAAATCTATGGATTCAGGATTTTCCCCGTCAGCTGTCAGAGTTGCAGACATTACCAGAAAGCCGGCCTTCATTAAAGCGGCAATAAAGGTTGGATCCCAGTTCAGCGCAATACAAAATTCTTCGTTATAACCTGAGACAAGCATGGCGTCAACAACCCTGTCGCAGTTGTCATTGGGATCCATAAAAATTAATCCCGATTGAGTGTATCTGAGTAAATAGGTTTCGCTCATTAATGTATGCGCTGCCGTTTTACGTTACCTTAAAGTGGTTTACTTCTTTCTCTAAAACATCCACTCCGGTTTTAGTATTTTCTGCAGAAAAAAGAAAAGACTTTGCGTCTTCGGTAAGGGAGGAAACTCCCTGTGTGAACTTATCTACCGTATCAGCCACACTGCGGCTCAGCTTTGTCAGGTTACGGCAGGCTGAAACAGCT
>Ga0082212_10009983_pt1 | contig 12190 bp, 12 predicted proteins | sample TergutNt197P3_FD_71548 | JGI IMG/M metagenome (GOLD analysis project Ga0082212, IMG submission 71548) | Neocapritermes taracua P3 segment gut microbial communities from Petit-Saut dam, French Guiana - Nt197 P3 | ecosystem: Host-associated > Arthropoda: Insects > Digestive system > Gut ... | reverse complement strand
TATGATAGAAACAATGATGGGGCAAATAGACGATACCATCCTAAGTGAAATCAAAGAAATATACAAGTCAATAATCGAATAAAGAAGAGAAAAATGGCCAGCCACTAACAGGCGTATTCTCGGCTGACAACGTGCGGGTAACATCATTGTTTGCTCTCGTCCGCACCTTTGCGATACCCCCGCCAGCGTCAAGCCGCAGGTTATCTGCAAGTGGCGCGGCGGACAAAGACGCACAACAAGGCAAGACCTGCAAAGCCGTTAGAGCAGGAAAAAAATAATTAAAAATTCAAATAAGTTCAAAATGAACAGAGTATTATTTCAAATTATAGCAGTCGCTCTAATGATAATGTCAGGAGGCTGTAGTAACAAAAAGGTATCGAATATGAATGAAGAAAATTTAGCAACGACAATCATTGCAATGGAAAGAGAGGCATTAGAAAAGTGGCTCAAAGGTAATCCCACAGGTTACTTAAATCTATATACCGAAGATTTTACCTATTTCGACCCAATTCAGCGTATCAATGGTTTTGAGAAAATCAAGGAATTTTATGAGAGCCTGCGAGGAAGTGTACAAGTCGAAAAGTATGAAATGATTAACCCTGTAGTACAAATTTCCTGTGAAACGGCTGTGTTGACCTACAGTTTAGTTACTTATTCCGATGGCAAACAAATGGGCGAGAATTGTACTGAAGTTTTTCAAATGCAACTAAACAAACAATGGAAAATTATCCATAGTCATTGGTCGTTAAGTGGAGAGAATTGATAGACAAAATGCCAGCAGATAACGGGCGGTTTCACGCCAGCGGAGGTGTGTTTTCGGCTGACAATGGGTGGGTAACATCATCGTTTGCTCTCGTCCGAACCTTTGCGATACCCCCGCCTGCGTGAAGCTGCGTGGTTAGGCGTCAGCAGCGGACAGCGCAGTGAGGCAATGACGCTACAAATTGACGAGAAGTGTAATTTTAAAAAATAGAATATGGAATGGAAACAGATTATAACTACAATTATTAGTGCTTCTTTCATAGTAGCATTAATAGAGTTTTTTATAAAACAAAGTTACGTAAAACTATTAGACAAAAAAATAGAAGAGGCAAAAGAAGATATTCGTAGAAGGAGCAAAGTTTATGACATGCAATTTGATACATATCTATTAATATCTGGATTAGTTTACCGAGCAAGAAATACAGCACGAGACATAAAACTTCAATTTGAAAACTCAATACACTTAACCCCTGAAATTACTAATGACCTTGCTTCTAGACTGATGTCTTATAATCATGCAATTATTGAGTTACTCTATGAAAAAAGAGCGATTTTAAGTAGAGAAATTTTTATATATATCCATGAACTCAAAAATTTGATTCCTTTTTTAGTTCGCTTGAGTGAAAGAACTTCTCGAAAAAATCGAATAAACGAAAAAGATTACGTTAATAAAGAAATGATGAATGAATTTCAAGATATTTATAACAAAATAGATAATCTATACAATTTAATCAATGAATTTATACAGAATGAGATTAAGGTTAGATAAAAATGAACAACTTGAAAAATGCCGAACGCCTAACGAGCGGTGGCGAAAGCGGAGGTGTAGCATCTCGACAGTTTGGTGGTGAAAGGAAAAGTTGTACCTTCGTGATGGTTTGGTGAGCCCCCGCCTACGCAAAGCCGCCGGGCCGTCGTGCGTTAGCGCCGAGAGCGTTTTAGGAAAAATAGCACGTTTCGAGAAGAGAGTACAGCCCGACAATGTTGTAAGCAAACGGCACGAACGAAAAAGGCTGTATTTTGAAAAATAATTTTTGAATTGAAATATTTTTAGTAATTTCGCAATTAATAATTAATACACTAAACGTATGAATGCCAAAAATTTGAGTTTTACGATAACGGTCGTTTTTTTCTTATTATTAAGTTGCGAAAAAAACGAAACGGACAACAATTCTGTAATACCTGTTATACACGATTACAGAATTGACGATGTCTTGTATGAAAAAGATAGTAAACTGAAATATGTTTATCGTCAGGATAGATTATATGCTGAATACATATATGATAAATCGAATAGAATCAGTAGAATAAACTATGGTGTTGACGTCTACGCATATGAGATATACCAATACAATACTAAAGGAGAGTTGGAAAAAATATCTTCGTATTACCAGCCCCCCGATTTAGGTTTAGGGCATACTTATGTCTATTCATACAACGCCAACGGTAACAAGGTGAAAGAACAGATAAATTTCACAGATAATCGGGAAACTGTGGATAACTTATATAAATACAGTGGAGGAAAACTTACAAAACAAGAGCACTATGAGGGGAAACAACTGACGTTCTACAAAGTTTATGAATACAAAGGCGACCTGCTTTTAAAGGAAAAATTTTATGTACCCGGTGAAAAAGACTTTAACACAACAGAATATTTTTACAAAGAAGGTATTCTTGTCTATTTATTAGCCGGTTGGCGCGACGAAAGGTATTATTATGACAGAAATGACAATCTTATCAAATGCGTTGCCAATATTCCGTCATTATCGAGTTCTTTGAGAACCACCGAATTCTATGTCACAGAGGAATACGAATATGAATGATAAAATGCCAAACCGCTGGGACGTAATACGCATACATTTTTTGCACTATATCAAAATCTTTTCTTACCTTTGTTGAGTTGTCTGTCTATCTGGACAACAAATCAAGAAGAAATAATTGCGAATTTTGAGAGATTTAAGTTTGTATGGACAAGCGGGCTTATAATTTTTGGATGTCACTTGATACTTATCGGATTTTTAATGAAAATTCACAAGAAAATCCACAAAATATTATGGATACTAACTATCATTGCGGGAGTATCATACGTAATTGCTAGTTTTTTAAAGGTATTTACTCTGTCATTAGAGTAGTTTACAAAATCTCTTGAAATGATATTAATGCTACCAATGATGACACTTGGTGAATTGGGACTTGCCATTTGGATGATAGTAAAGGGAGGAAAAGTCAGTTGCGAGAGCAATGAACAATGAAGTAAAAAATTGCATATTAAATCGTCTGACAAAGATATAAATTACAAGAAATGAGAGACAAAATGCCGGCAGATAACGGGCGGTATGGCGCAAGCGGGGGTGTGATAAAGTGACAGCCCAAACGGAGTGCGGTTGGATTCCCGACTTCGCAAAGTCGCCTCTACGTTGAAGCAGGACGACATGTGTCGTCCCGAAAGACCTTACACAATGAGGAAGCGAAACGGGGAAGCTGAAAACCGACCAGAGTAGGCAAAACGAAAAAGAGAAAAACAATGAAAAAGTTATTATTGTTTTTAGGGTGTTTATTTCTTTCCAACAACTACGGAAAGGCTCAAATTTTCATACATACCTCGCAAATTGAGGCGTTCCACAATTTGATGAGCTATGTTGAAGAAAAAGCAGGCGGAAAATTGCTTGTTAAAAATGCCAATGAAATCGAATTGCAAACTGCTTTTGACAAGAATAGTAACGATAGCAAATTGAATGTGCTTATAGATAGTTTACTGACTTCAAGTGCTCAATATTTTCCGCAAATTATAGAAAATGTCAACGCTCGGCTTTCTTCTGAAAAGGTAGCAAAAGGAATAGAGGCATATAAAGTAGCCTTTACCATCCTGCCCGATTTTTGTATAAATATGACAGCAGGAATGCCTGAAACGTGGGTGAAGTATTGGAATAACGAACATAGAAAACGTGTTGAAAACACTATAACCGAATTAAATGCAAATATAGAGGAGGTGCTTGAAAACATAAAGTCAGAATTAAAGTTGCTATTGCCTGATGAGATTAATATGAACGCTGAAGTTAACATTCATATTGTTGTTGATGGAAACAGAGGTGGCTATCAGTTCGACAACCACATATTGATGGATATAATTTACGGAGATTTAACGGACTTTTCGTTGTTTATCAGTGTGCTGAAACACGAAATGCACCACGCATTTTACAGAAAATGGCTTGAAAGATTTGCAAATAAAGAACGTAACAAGGTCAATAACTTATTGTACAAATATCAAAGTAGTTTTATATTTGAAGGTGTCTCACAACGTTTAGATTCTGAGGCTTACGGTTATGAACATAAGCAATTGTATGAAAACAAAGAGTTGATAAACGAACTTTTTGACGAATGGGTTACGTTGTTTCGAGCACTTAAAGGGGACTCTTCTGAAACCGTAATTTCTACGTATCAAGAAACCATGTATGAAAAAGCCATAGAATTAGGGAAAAAATACTATCTGGATAAAAATTACCGTCCTTATGCTCATTATTTATTAAGTTTTCACATCTATAATTTGATATTTGAAGTTGCAGGGCAAGAAAAATTGAAATACGTAATTGAAAATCCCGATAAATTACTCTTGGCTTACAATGCAGTTCATACAGACTCTATGATTGTTCCTCTAATTCCAGATGATATTGTAAGGATATGGCAAGAGAATTTTAAATAATACTAATAACAAAATGCCAGCAGGTCGTTATCTGTGAGCGGGGGACAGCGCAGTGTTACTGGGAAGCGAAGAAAAGCGGAGTGTTTCGAGGAACTTTATGAATTTAGGAAAAAATAAAATAATGTGTGTGATAATTCTGTAAAAATGGTTCAAGTCTTGGAATTTGAGGTTTTGTTTTGAAGTTATTGGCTGTGTGGGCATCTCCAGAACGCAGCCAAAAGTTAGCGACCATCTCTATGTCTGAAACAAATGCCAGTATCGGATGTTGAGACTTGCGTCCCGGTTTATGCCGATTATAGCCTTTGGCTGAACCTTCCTGCTCCCCATAACGAGTGATTATCGAAGAATCAATATCTAATGTAAAATTGTCGAATTGCAAATTATTGAAGAACCATCGGTACAAACTGCCAAAAATGGTATGGCAAACAGGGATGTCAAACTTTCTGAAGTAGCGTTCAAAAGCCTTATGTTCCGGCATCTTTTTCCAACCATACAAGCGTTGCAGACTATAATCCAATCGTGTGATATCTAAATGGGCATATCGACCAAACCGCACTCATGAACAAAAGAAACAACTGCAATGGCGGATAGCCCCGATTAGAGCCTTGTTCTGGTAAAGGTAAACTCTCCAAACAGGACAAAAAACCACTCTGATCTATCATTTTCTTCAATATGGCAACTCCGCCACATGAGGTAACCTCCTGATCTATAAACTGTACTTCTGTACGCATCTTGTTGTATGTTTTTGACGCAAAGTTACACAATTAATGCAAAATAAGCATATATATATCAGTAAATTGAACCAGCGTTTTCCTAATGGTGTCCATTAGAAAATTTAACAAATGCAATTCCATACCGACCATCATGTATTAGACTAAACGCTAATGGACATTTTGGGATAATCATTTCAGACAATTTCAACTGGTGGACAAAAACGATTTAAATTACTTACGAGCCTCCTTTAAAAAACAGGGAGAGGCTGTCCGTCCGGATTACCTCCCCCTGGGCATAACCCAACTCATGCCCTTTCTTTACCATTTTTAGTCTCTATTTTGAAAAACTCTGTATAATATGGTTATTGATGATGATGTTTTTGTTGTAATTCTTTTTCCACACGGCATAAAGGGTTACATCAAGGAAATTACCGGTGGTACCATCCGGGACCATAAACCGGGGATCGTAACGCCAAGCCTCAATGCCGGGAATCGCCACAGTACGGTTGGGTGAATTATCAAAACTCCAGCCGGCTAAAACGTAATACGGCTCCAAGTCAGGGAACTTTACCGTCCATACGGGTGTGGGCACAAAAGGAAGTTGGCCATTGGTGGCGGTCAGATCTAAGAAATGGTGTTCCTTTGTAAGCATGTCGGACGGATCATAATAGGGCGGTCCCAAAGGCGATGTATTGATGTGCTCGCCGCCCATTGCGTCAAATTTCACATTTATCGTAATTGTCGGCACAAGCGGATCTCTTTCCCAAAGCGCATATAATTGCATTGATTGCGAAACAGCTTTCCCATCTACAATTACGTAGTTGTAATCTGCTGAAAAGAAGAGAAATCTTATCAGATCGTTTGCCTTAATAAGTGCGTCGGTCTCATACGGATCAACCCCAAAACCTGTGCCATCTGGTTTGGTATTCCACCCCAAGAAATGATAACCGTATAAACCGGGTTCGCCGGGGTAGGTATGGTAATTAGGATATGTTAATCCATAAGTAGTTGCGGGACATAACACATGACCGAAGTTCCCCGAAGGAGAGCCAATCAGGGGTTGTAAATCATAATCGATATTATTAGGCAAAAATTGCACAGCATAAGTATCCGCTTCCCAAACCGCATAGAAATTAATGGATGGAGTGCCGGGGGAAATACTCTGATTCATAAATGTAGTTCTTCCATTCGGGTCATAAGGGTCTAAGTAACGCGTACCTGAGCCGTTTTGGTTTCGCGACCAACCACGGAACGTGTATCCTTGCCGGGTAATGGGCAAGGGCGCATAATGAATGGTATTATTGTTCGAAGTAAATAAAGTAAATATCATAGTACCACCCACTGGTATGGAAGTTCCCGGAGCGCCATATACATTATCATAAAATAAAAGTCGTGTAGTTAAAGAGCCTCCTCCTCCTGTTACTCTGGCTTGTCCCCACAAAGCATAAACGGTATGTTCCTCAGTCCCATTGTGCACAACTGTGGGAAGTTCGGTCACAAGTTGGCTCGGATTAAAAAAATCTATATCCGGAATACCGGTTGCACTGGCTATTAAAACATTGTCGTAGGCTGCGCCGCCATACCGTTTGGAATCCTTTACCCATCCGGCAAATACCCATGAGTTACCGCCGCTGGGCGCAGGAGTGGTTGGCGGATTGGGATTAACCGGAACAAGTACATTGGCAGGTGACGGTAATAAATCAACAGGAATACTGCCGTCTACCGACTCTATGTGTTGAAAAAGCATACCGCCAGCCCAAGTACCGCGACTCCCGTCGAAATGCACGGTAGCTTCCGGGAATGGTTCGCGTCCCGTAGGGTCAAATTCCCATATCGCATAAATAGTCCAATTGGAAGTGATGGGTGTTGACAGAATAAATGAATGTAATAAAGGTACAATATCATAGGGATTGTTACTCCATCCTACGAAACGGTATCCATTTCGCCTGGCGGGTGAAATGGGTAACTCTGTAAGAGAATAACCGTGCTTAACCGGAATATATGTTGGATTGGCTTTTACTTCACCGCCATTCGAATCGAAAGTAACGATATGCCAAACCGACCCATCCGTCGAAATGGGAGGTGGAAATATTTCCGTCCAATCGGGATGATATGCGGGATTATTATCTTCCACTCCAACGACGTCTCCGGTCAGAATGTGTTCCTGTGTGGCTGTGCCCACGATGAAGGTAAAAGCGGTTGCCGGGGTGAATGTCACATTTTCTTTTGTATTGCCGATAATGGCGTCCGTGATATCCGGAACATTAAACTTGAAAGTGATAAAGTAGTCGGGATGACCGGAAAAAAGGCTACCGTCCTGCGCCTCCATAAAGGAATAATTCACCCCGTCGACGGGTGCAAAAGTGGCAACAGGCGCATCAATGCCGGTTAGCCCTGCTGCATAATTATATGCATCGGGATGAGCGGGATAGATGCCCAAGCGTCCGGCTCCGTCAGCGCCGGTGGGATTAAAGACACCGAGGAAAAAGTCGATAGTGCCGTTGTGGTTGGCGTCTATGCCGATATAAGCAAAATATTTGAATAAGGGAATAGTGCCGGTATCGTCGAAGTCGCAGGCATTCAAACGCAAACGCACGGCTATCTCGCTCCCGTCGTCATTGAATTGTATATAGGCAGCCGGAAAAGTCACATCACCTACAACGTCAAGGGATGTTTCGCCGCTAACCCAGGTATCCTCTATGTAATCATATACTCCGCCCGAAGGGAAAGCAACTTTCTGCCATCCTGAAGTGGGACTAACATCGGAATTAGTAATATCGATGCTTACTGCCGCCCATAGTCCCGAAGGAAAGAGAAATATATGTATACACGTTAGTAGAATATATATTGTTTTAATCCGCATAATTATCAATGCTTAGTTGTTAATTATTAATCATCAATTTTATTTCCTCATAAAAACGATATTGATATAACTTTTATCGGTAGCCCTGCCTATGATGTCGTAGGTCATTACGCCATCTGTGTCAATGACAATATTGTTATCGAAAACCGTATCGTCGTAACCGACCACATAATAATCGTAATCCGAAGCCGAACCTACCGGACTCACTGCGGAAAAACTAATGCCGCTATCGCTTCCGATAGCGCTTGTAACGGATGCGCTATATGCTGCGAACAGATCAATGAGTTTTCCGGTCTCGGGCTCAGTATCGATGAGAGACGGAGGCATATAAAACCATTCGGGTTCGAGATTGGCTTCTACAATCCTTACCCAAACATTTTCCAATGCATCATAGAAATAATAACCGGTTTTATCCAAGTTGATGTTCCTCCCTGTCGGATTGCTTGGGAACGGCGATGTCACATAAACCAAGGCGCCATCCTGACCGGCTCCGTAAGTTGAAATACCTTTGGCAGCCAACTCAATGCCTGTCAGTTTTGGGGCAAGGATACCGTCGGCTGAATCGGTGACAGTGGGTTGACTCCTCACATCAAGGCTTGCGTTCGGCGTTTCTAGCGTACCGATAGCTACCTGCGCAACACAGTTTACAATGCCCAAAATAACGAAAGCCAAAACCGTGATAAGAACTTTTTTCATACTCGTAAATTATAATTACCCCTTAAAACAATTGTCAATTGTCAATTATTAATTATTAACTGCTTTTCCTTACAAGAACAATATTGATGTAACTTTCATTGGTAACGTCACCAATAACAGTATAGTCCAAAATACCCGCCGTTGTCAGGGAGGTAATAGAGAAAGCAGTCTCATCGTAACCTACCACATAATAATCGTAATCTGATGCCGCACCTACCGGATTAACTGTAGAAAAACTAACACTACTATTGCTCCCAACGGCTCCTGTTACGGATGCACTGTATGCGTTAAACAGATTTACGCTATGGGCGCCGGGGGTAGATGGCAGAAGAGTTTTTGGCATATAAAACCACTCGGATTTGGTTTTTACAAACCCAATCCATAAACCGGCTGCTGCGTTGTAGTAGTAATAGCCGGGAGCATTTACGTTGATGGTTTTTCCGGATGGACTGCCGGTAGCAGCAGTCACATATACCAAAGCGCCATCCTGAGGGTTGCCATAAGCGCCATCCTTAGCGCTTAACTGAGCGCCGGTCAGTTTGGGCGCTATGATTCCGTCGGGTATGGCTATGTCAGCGCTTTTACTTCTTACGTCAAGCGTTGCGTTTGGCGTATCTAATGTACCAATTGTTACTTGCGCTACACTGTTCGTTACGCAAACGGTAACAAAACAGAAAACAAATAAAAGAACTTTTTCCATTTTTATATGACAATTATATATATCGTTATTTACATTTACCTCCGTTTGATACGGTTTTCAGATAATAAAAAACACCCCGGCAAGACAAAGATTATATCTCACCGAGGCGCATAAGCCACCTGCACATTATGATATATAACATGAATAGTTTGTCGTATTTTACTACACTCATTCATGATTTTGTTACATTGTATTCCTCTTTTTCAATATTTACTGCAAAATTAGAGCATTTTTTTTTATACAAAAGTAATATTTATAAAATTTTTTGTAAATATTAAATATTATTAATAATTATTATGAAATATTAACATAAATCATTGACAATTTAATAAAAAAATACTTACAAACATGACTCTATATTCGGTTTTTGAATATCATTATAAGTAAATATGAGATTTTTAATTGGTATAAATGTATATAAGTGATTTTAAAAAATTATAAATGTTACATAAATATTACATTATGATTTTAAAATGACATAAAATTACAGTTTGTTGTGTTTTGTTAATTTAATTTGTCATATATGATAATTTTCCTGTGGTGGATTTGTGCCGGGTCTTGAGATAGAAGACGGACATAAGAATAATTTTTTTGTATAAACAAATATCACCAACCGAATACGAAGGCGTTGGCTTGCATCCACTTACCTTGCATTTTCAATATTTGCTCAATGATATCGCGCCCAACACCTTCTCCTCCATTATTGGGAGAAATGTACCGGGCTATAGCTTTGATTTCGGGAATGGCATCTGCAGGACATGCCGGAAGACCAACTTTTTGCATCACTTCATAATCAGTCATATCAGCGCCGACATAACAGATTTCTTCAGGAAACAATCCGCTCTTGTAAAGGAAATCCCTAAAATCATTCAACTTATTTTTAGATTTTAGATAAAGAAATTGGAACCCGAGACCTTCAAAGCGTTTCCGAACAGCTAAGGTATCGCATTCGGTAATGATTCCTAAAATAATTTCCTGTTTAACCGCTAATTGCATAGCATAACCGTCTTTGGTATTGATTACCCGCATAGGTTCGCCTGTGGGATGCAAGGGAACAGATTCGAGAGAAAGCACCCCGTCAACCTCAAAAACGATACTTTTTATTTTTGTTAAATCAATACCATTTACAGTCATATTAAACATGATTTTTTCTTCTCACAAAATTACTACAAAATTTACAATAATACAATATTCAAGGCGTGTTTGGTTTAGAAAAATATGTATATCTTTGCACATACAAGTGAGCAAATATAATCCGTAACAAAAATATGTATGAAACTGAAAGATAAGTATAAATGGTCGTTGGTAGTTCCGACCAGTATGGGAATTCGTTTAACGCCGGTTGCTCAAGGGCAACCCATTCACAAAAGCGATCATTTGTTTATGCAGGCCACAAGTGCCGAAACGAATGTGGCAAGTGTTTCCGCTTACTTGGGATTGCCTGTCAAAGTTTTGACTACTTTTGTAAAAGGTAGCCCGATTGCTCAATTCATCAAAGATAACCTGCGTAGTCGTAATTTAGATTACGAAGGAAAGGAAGTAGAGCAGGGTGGTCCTTGGGGATTGCGTCACCAAATAAATATTGCGGACAGCGGCTTCGGCTCCCGCGGACCTCGTGTTTGGAACGACCGTAGAGGAGAAGTCGGCCGCACATTAAACGTAAAAGACTTTGACTTGGATCGCCTTTTTGGTCAGGAAGGCGTGCAGATATTGCATCTTTCGGGTTTGATCGGAGCCTTGTCGCCCGACACAAGCCGTTTTTGTTTAGAACTGGCGCGTGCCGCTAAAAAATACGGTACAAAAATTTCTTTCGACCTGAATCATCGCGCTTCTTTCTGGGAAGGCAGGGAACAGGAATTGGGTGAAATGTTCAGGGAAATTGCATCTATTTCGGATGTACTGGTAGGAAATGAAGAAGACTTCCAACTTTGTTTGGGCATCGAAGGTCCGGAAGCAGGAGGCAAGGGTATTGCCGCTAAAATTGAAAGTTTCAAAGGAATGATACGGAATGTGAAACAAGCGTTTCCTAATGTTTCCGTATTTGCCAATACCTTGCGCGAAGTGGTCAATGTGAATGAACATTTGTGGGGCGCTATATTATTGGCAGATGAAGACTGGCATGTGATTGAACCGCGTTCGATCAGTGTACTTGACCGGATAGGCGGAGGCGACGGTTTTGTCGGCGGCTTGCTCTACGGCATACTGAAAGGATGGGAACCGGAAAAATGGGCGCAATTCGCATGGGCTACCGGAGCTTTGGCGACTACGTTCATCACCGACTACGGTCAGCCTGCCGATGAAGATCAGGTGTGGAGTATATGGAAGGGAAATGCAAGGGTAATTAGATAAGTTGAGAACTGTCATCCCGCGCTTGGCGCGGGATCTCCTGACATTCAAGGGGATTGCGGGTCAAGCCCGCAATGACAATTGATTCATAATTTTAGAACATCATGTTATTTTTCAAAAAAGGCGCTCCTGACTATGCTTTTCGTTCGGATGAATTAAAAGCGGCGATTTTTGCTACATTAGATAAACTTGGGCAAAGAAAAAAAGTATTGGCTATTCCGCCGGATTTCACACGTTTTCATTCGCGGGCAGGCGAGTTGATGCAGTATGTATATGAATATTATGGGAATCGCTTGACTGATATTCTTCCGGCATTGGGAACACATTTCCCGATGACCGAAGAGGAAATCAAAAAGATGTTTCCGGGTGTTCCCGTATCGCTTTTCCGGGTACATAATTGGCGGGAAGAT
>Ga0082212_10009982_pt1 | contig 12190 bp, 9 predicted proteins | sample TergutNt197P3_FD_71548 | JGI IMG/M metagenome (GOLD analysis project Ga0082212, IMG submission 71548) | Neocapritermes taracua P3 segment gut microbial communities from Petit-Saut dam, French Guiana - Nt197 P3 | ecosystem: Host-associated > Arthropoda: Insects > Digestive system > Gut ... | reverse complement strand
CTGGTTCCGTCGAGGTAGCTCGAATCTTTCTTGAGCAGATCGGTATTATTCCAGATGTTCATCATCACTTCGCTTGCCTGCGCCGAGTTCTTGTACGGCAGATAGGGCAAGGTCAGCCCGTCCGTCATCTTGAACCGCCCAGGATACAGGGATTGCACTCCCCAGGCGAGATCCACTTCGCCGCTTTTGACTTTGTCCAGCGACTCGGTCGGAGATGCCAGCGAACCGCCGTTGTTGACGATAACCTCAATGCGCCCCTTGCTTTTTTCATTGACCATTTTGGCCCATGCGTGGCCATATTGTCCCGGGAGGCTGTTGTCCGGGTCATGTTGGGTATGAATAAGCCGGACGCTTGCGCCGTAGGCGGCGGGAACCACCATGAGCGCCATGAGCACTGCCAATGCCACCACAACTGATTTTTTCATGCCTGTTTCCTCCGTTACTAATTTATTGAACACAATGTTGGTTAATGCATCCTTGAATAATGTTCCGGCCGTTTTCCGGCTGTCATGCGCCCAGGAAATTCGGCAGCCATGTTGATAACGGCTGAATGTAGACGATGAGCATCATGACGAAAATCAGCATGATGAAAAACGGCATGCACGCTTTGAAGATTTTCATCAGCGGCTCTTTTGAAATGCCCGCCATGATATACACGGGAAGGCCCACCGGCGGCGTGATGAGGCCGATAAGCATGCACATGACCGTGATCACGCCGAACCATACCGGATTCCATTTCATCACATTCACCAGCGGCATGAAAATCGGCGTCAGAATCATGATGACCGGCAGCGTGTCCATCACCATGCCAAGTATGATATATATTACTATGATGATCCAGAGCACGACATAGGGCGAAACATCCATGCTTGAAAGCGTCATCGCGAGCTTGCTGGGCATCTGGAGAGACGCCAGTAATGTGCCGAACATTTTTGCGCCGATAATAATGATGAAAATCATGCACGAGGTCTTGACGGAATTTCGTAAGGATATCCAAATGTTCGAGAGTGTTGCTTTGCGGCGCACAAGCATGATGACAAAAGCGCCGGCCGCGCCGATGGCGCCGCCTTCGCTGGGGCTGAAAAAGCCGGTAAGAATCCCCCACAGCATAAAGACGAACAGAACCACAAACCCGATTACACCCTTAAGCGACCGGAGTTTTTCTTCCATCGTGAACTTTTCGCCCACCGGCATGGCCTCCGGATTGCGTATGGCCCAAATCGTGATGAGCAGGAAGGAGAGGACGACGAGTATGATTGCCGGCACTATGCCGGCGGCGAACATTTTGCCGACGGATACGCTTGCATTCATGCCGTAGATGATGAAGCCGAGGCTGGGGGGAATAAGCAGGCCATAGGCCGAGCATGAGGCGATAATGGCGGAACACACTTCCGGTTTGTATTTGTACCGCACCATTTCCGGAAAACAGACGGTGCCGATGGTAGCGGTTGACGCTGTCGCCGACCCGCAGAAGCAGTTAAACAGCGCGGACGTGGCGACCGCCACAAAGCCGAAACCGCCGCGGAAGCGGCCCAACCATTTATAGCAGGAATCAAACAGATCCGATGTAATGCCGGAATAAATCGCGAAATTCCCCATAAGCATAAACATCGGTATAACCGCGAAGGAGAAGTTTGAAACCGCATTCCACGAATTAACGGCAAGGCTCGACAACGCTGCATCAAAACCGCGCCACAATACCATCCCGCCGAAGCCGATCAGCATGAACGCAAGCCCAATGTGCATGCCCAGAAGAAGAATCACAAGGAATAACGCGATGACAAGGATGCTGATTGCGGTTGCGTCCATAAGCGTTCCTTTCGATATTCCAAAAGTTTAATGGGATTGGTTTCTGGAAACCTTATGTGTTTGCGGTACAATATGCAAGATATTTAATGATGTTTTTTTACAAATCCTGCCGATAGCGCATGGACTGGCGCAGGGTTTCGCGATCCATGAATTTGACTTCGGCGCCGAGGGGAATGCCTTGGGCGAGACGGGAGATGCGGATGTGCGGGTAGCGGCGTTTGGTGAGTTCGCGCAGGTAGGAGGCGGTATTTTCTGCTTCGACAGTGGTGCCGAGGGCGAGGATGATTTCGTTCACGGTGTTTTTGGCGAGGCGGGCATGCAGGCGGTCGAGGTCGAGGCTGTCGGACTGCACCTGATCAAGCGGGGAGAGCAGACCGCCGAGGATGAGGTAGTGGCCGCGGTAGAAGCCGCCTTCTTCGAGGGTGAGCAGGCTGTCCCACTCAGCAACGATGCAGAGGGTTTCAGGGCTGCGGCCGGGGTCAGCGCAGATGGCGCACGGGTCGGCGTCGGTCAGGGCGCCGCACTCGGAGCACAGGTGCAGGCTGTCGCGCAGATCGTGGATGCTTTTGCCCAGGCGGCGGGTTTCGGCTTCCGGCCATTTGAGAAAGGTCATGGCCATGCGCAGGGCGGATTTGGGGCCAAGGCCCGGCAGGCGGGCCAGTTGGCCCACGAGGGATTGAAGCGGCTCCGGCAGAGTATGCACGACGACTCCGGGTGGGTTAGAACAGGCCGGGGATGGAGATGCCGCCGGTGACGGATTTGAGCTCTCTTTCCGCCATTTCGCGTGAGGCGCGCATGCCGTCGTTCAGAGCGGTGAGCACCAGATCCTGAAGCATGTCCACATCGTTGGGATCAACGACGCTGGGGTCGATGGTCACGCTGAGGATATCCTGCTTGCCGGTCACGACGACCTTGACCATGCCGCCGCCGCTGCTGCCTTCAGCGGTCATCTGGCCGAGTTCTTCCTGTTTTTTCAGCATCTTGTTCTGCATCTGCTGGGCTTGGCGCATCAAATCGTTCATTCCGCGCACGGGGTCCTCCATGGGTGTAATTTATGAATGTTCCGCAGGTTCTCCCTGCATGCAGGAGATAAGCTGCGCGCCCAGTTCGGCGCGCAGGGCCGCGACCGCCGGATGTTGTTCCGCTTCGGCGCGCAGTTCGGCCAGGGTTTTCGGCGTTTCCTCAGGCTCTTCGACGACAACGCGGGTAGCTTCGCCAAAAAATTGCCGGGCCAGACGTGTGAGCAACTCCATGTTCTGTGTGAGGAGAAGCTGGTTTCGCTGTGTGCTGTACCGCGGGCGGATGCGCAATTCGCCGTTTTCGCACGCGCCGCGCAATTGGTGGATCAGGGGCGGCAAGCCGCTGCCGTTGGGCTCTTCGGCACAACGGGCGACAAAGGCTTCCCAGGTAAGGGGAGGTTGGCCGGGTTCCGTGGTAGCCGAGGCAAGCGCGGCTTCGGCGGGTACGGCTGTTTTTGAATCGGCCGCTTGTACGGCGGACTCTTTTGGCGTTGGGGGGCGAGGCTCCTCTATGGGGTTCAGGGGCGCTTCCGGCGCACGGGCAGGTTCAGTCCTGGTCAGCGCTTCGGGCATTGCCGCCCGGTGCGGATTCGCCGCGCCGCGCGAAAGCTGTTCGAGCGAAACGAGGCGCGGCAGCATGGCCAGATTCAGCAGCAACAGTTCAAGCCCCTGCGAGGGTTCAAGGCTTGCCAGAATCCGGCGCTGGCCTTCCAGCGTCATCTGCCAGCAGGCATGGATGTGGGACAATTCGAAATCCCGTGCTATGTCATAGAGGGCCGTGGCTTCTTCCGCAGACATATCAAGTTCTGACAGGGCCGCGTCGCCCGCCTGGCGGAGCATGAACAGATCGCGCCACAGGGCGGCCAGTTCGCGCAGGAAAAAGCCAATGTCCACCCCCTGATCCAAAAGGGAACGCACCAGGGCGGCCAGGCCGGGGCAATCCTGTTGGGCGATGGCCTTCATGCAGCGGCTGAACATTTCCTGGCCGGCTAGGCCCAGTACGTCGCGCGTCTGGGCTTCGGTCAGATCCGCACCGCCCAGAGCCAGTACCTGCCCGAGCAGAGACAGGGAATCGCGCACGCTGCCCGCTCCGCGGCGCGCGATAAGGCGCAGGGCTGCCGGCTCGAACGTGATGCCTTCCTTGCCCAGCACGTCTGCGAGATGCGCGTGAAGATGCTGTTCGGCCACTCGCTTGAGCATGAACTGTTGGCAGCGGCTCACAATCGTGGGCAGCAGCTTGTGCGGTTCCGTGGTGGCCAGAATGAAGGTTACGCGCGGCGGCGGCTCCTCCAGTGTTTTCAGCAGCGCGTTGAAGGCCTCGCGTGTGAGCATGTGTGCTTCATCAATAATAAAGGCCTTGTAGCGCGAATCCATGGGCGCGTACCCGATGGATTCCTTCAGGCGGCGCGCGTCGTCAATGCCCCGGTTGGACGCGCCGTCAATCTCCACCACATCTACCGAACCGCCCTGCGTGATTCGCCGGCACTGGTCGCATTCGTTGCACGGCTCGGCCGTCGGAGCGTTGCGGCAGTTCAGGGCTTTTGCGAAAATACGCGCAATCGTCGTCTTGCCCACCCCGCGCGTGCCGCTGAGCAAATAGGCCGGCGCCACGCGATCCTCCAGCGCGGCCCGTGACAAAATCGCCGTGATCGTTTCCTGGCCCACCACGTCCACGAAACGCTGCGGCCGATAGCGCGCCGTCAGCGGAACATGCGGGGGAACATATGGAGTCTGACTCATGCCTGACCTTGAGCGTGGTGGAAATGACTAAGCGCCTACGCTAAAGAAAGCACGCCCCAAGGTCAAGCGATCGTCAGGAACAGCTTGCGGGCTTTTGGGGCACAGGGTATGGATATTGCCTATTGCTGACGTTCCGGTTTTTTTGTATGACGCAATCCATGCCTGTTCCAGAAATTCTTGCGCCGGCCGGGGATATGCCGTCGGCACTGGCGGCGTTCGCGGCCGGTGCGGATGCCGTGTATCTGGGCTTGAAACATTTTTCCGCGCGCATGCAGGCGGAGAATTTTTCCCTGACCGAGCTTTCGCGCCTGGCCGGTCTGGCGCGGGCGGAAGGCCGGCGGGTCTGCGTGGCGATCAACAGCGTGCTGAAACCTGGGGATCTGGAGGCGGCTGGCCGGCTGATAGCGCGCTTGGAGCGCGGCCCGAAGCCGGACGCTCTGATCGTGCAGGACTTGGGCTGTCTGGAGCTGGCGCGGCAGGCGGGCTTTTCCGGAGAACTGCATCTGTCCACATTGGCGAACGTTACGCATCCGGCGGCCTTGATGGTGGCGCGGGCCTTGGGCGCGGCCCGGGTGATCGCGCCGCGCGAAGCCTCGATTGACGAATTGCGGATGCTGTCCGACGCCTGCCCGGAGGGCTTCGGGCTGGAAACATTCGTTCACGGGGCCTTGTGTTATTGCGTATCAGGGCGTTGCTACTGGTCGAGCTATATGGGAGGCAAAAGCGGGCTGCGCGGACGCTGCGTGCAGCCGTGCCGCCGCGTGTACAAGGCGCGGCAGCACGAGGGGCGTTTTTTTTCCTGCCTGGATTTGTCGTTGGACGTATTGGTGAAGACGCTGCTGAGCGTGCCGAAGGTCGTATCCTGGAAGATCGAGGGCCGGAAGAAGGGGCCGCATTACGTGTTCAACACGGTGGCGGCCTACAAGATGCTGCGCGATCACGGGGCCGACCCGCAGGCGCGCAAGGACGCCTGCTCCCTGCTCAAGCTTGCTCTGGGCCGACCGGCCGGGCATGCGCGTTTCTTGCCGCAACGCGGGGAAGATCCGGTCGCGCCGCACGACCAGACCAGTTCCGGATTGCTGGCGGGCAAGATCGGTTTTGATAAAGACGGCCGGCCGGTTCTGAAACCGCGCTTTGATTTGCTGACCAAGGATTTGCTGCGAGTGGGCATTGAGGATGAGGCCTGGCACGCGACCTTGCCGGTCACGCGGCATACGCCCAAGGGCGGCACGCTGACCTTGAGGATCTCCAAACACAAAATGCCCAAAGGCGGCACGCCGGTGTTCCTGATTGACCGGCGCGACCCGGATCTGGCGCGCGCGCTGCAAGAGTGGGCGAACCGCCTGGAACGGACGCCGGTTGTACCGGAAAAGGCCGTCGAGTTTCATGTCGCGCTGCCGAAGCCTGTACCGTCCAGGCTCTCGTCGGCGCGTGGTGAAAAACGGCTGGAGATCGTGCTTTCCGCGAGCCTGCCGCAGGGGCGCGCCTCCGGGGAGTTCGTCCGGCCGGGCACGGTGCTCGGACTGTGGCTAGGCTCCAGAACCAGCCGCGAGTGTTCGCGTACGCTGCACGGCCGTATTTCCTGGTGGCTGCCGCCGGTGATCTGGCCGGATGAGGAAGGGCAGTGGAGCAGGCTCGTGCGCGAGGTCAGCCGAAACGGCGGTCGGCATTTTGTCCTGAATGCGCCCTGGCAGATCGGCTTGTTCGGCGACAACCGGAACGGCATGCATTTTACGGCCGGGCCGTTTTGCAATGTGGCGAACCCGGCTGCCGTAGCCGTGCTGGCCAGCATGGGCTTCACTTCGGCCATTGTCAGCCCGGAACTTGCAGGCGAAGATATCCTGACCTTGCCGAAGGCCTCCTGCCTGCCGCTCGGCATTCTGACCGACGGCTTCTGGCCCATGGGAGTGAGCCGGTACGGCAGCGGCGGCTTGGTCAAGGCCCAGACGGTGCTCACAAGCGCAAAGGGTGAAACTTTCTGGACTCGGCGCTACGGCGGCAATACCTGGATTTACCCCGGCTGGCCGCTGGATCTGACGGCGAAGCGCCCGGAGCTTGAGCAGGCCGGTTACGCGACCTTCGTGCACATGCGCGAGTATCCGCCTGAGGATCTGCATGTCCGCCGTTCAAGCCTGTTCAATTGGGATGCGGGGCTTTTGTGATAGAGCGGCATGGCGTCCAGGAAGGCGGATCGCGAGCCGTTCGCTTTTGACGCCCGGTGCATGGAGTGCTATCATTCTTTCTTCCTTAAAAATAGCTGAACCAGGATTGTAACGGCATGCAGAACGATATCGCGCAGGTGCTGGAGGCGTTGCGGGTCTCCGAAAATGTGCTCGTCACCGCCCACGCGCAGCCGGACGGCGATGCCTTGGGCGCCATGGCCGGCATGGCCCATCTTCTGGCGCGCTTTGGCAAGCGCGCGGCGCACTATAATGTTTCGCGCATTCCGGAGGATTTCCGGCTGCTGGACATGGGCGCCCCGTGGGTACAGACACTGGAAGAGCTTCAGGGTTTTCGGCCGGATCTGCTGGTCGTGCTTGACTGCGGCGATGCAAGCCGGGTGGGGCCGGAGATTGAGTCTCTGGTCGGGAGCATGCGCAGCGTGAACATTGATCACCACATGGGCAATTCGCGCTTCGGCACGGTTGCCAACTGGGTGGATCCGAACATGGTGGCCGCCGCGCAGATGGTGGGATATCTGGCGCATGCGGCCGGTTTTGAGCTTTCGGGCATTCTGGGCGAGTGCGTGTATCTTGGCCTGAACACGGACACAGGCTCGTTCCGTTTTGATTCGACCACCCCCGAAGCCTTTGAACTGGCTGCGGAGATTGTGCGTAGCGGCCTGCGCCTGGGCGCCTTCTTCACCAAGTACGAAAAGCACTGGACCCTGAACCGCCTGATCCTGTGGGGCGATCTGATGCAGCATGTACAACTGCATTGCGGTGGCCGCGTGGCCCTGACGCTGGTCACGAAGGAAGTGATTGAGCGCCGCCGGGCCAGACGCGGGGATCTGGAAAATTTCGCCTCGTTTTTGCATTGCCTGCATGGTGTGGATGTGGTGCTTTTAGTGCGTGAAAACGGGCCGGGCAAATCCAAGGCCAGTTTTCGGGCGATCGACGAGATCGACGTGCAGGTCATGGCGGCAGAATTCGGCGGCGGCGGGCACAAGAACGCCTCGGGCGCGGAACTTGACATGGAACCGGCGGCGGCGGCCACAGTCATTCTGGAAACGATCGACCGACACCTTGCGCGTTATGGAAAAAAAGGATAGAAAGAGTGGTTCTTTTGCCGCAACTGGACGGCCTGCTGGTTCTGAACAAGCCTTCCGGCATCACGTCAGCCCGGTGTGCGTCGCGCATAAAAAGACTGGGGCAGAAGAAAATCGGTCATGCGGGCACACTCGATCCCATGGCCGGCGGGGTGCTTCTGCTCCTTTTGGGGCAGGCCACCAAGATTTTTGAATACCTGCGCCTGGACGGCGAAAAGGTCTATGCCGGATCGTTCGTTCTTGGCCGGTCAACCGACACTTGGGACGCCGACGGCAAAACGGTTTCGATCGCGTCGTGGTGCGGGGTAACGGAACAGATGGTGAAAAACGCGGTGGAGGCGTGGGTCGGCGCGAACGAGCAGCTTGTGCCGCCTTATTCCGCCGCGAAACATGAAGGCAGGCCCTTGCACAGGCTTGCCCGGGCCGGGAAGGAAATCCCGGTCAAAACAAAGACGGTGGAGATCTCACGGGCGGAAGTCACTCGCTATGCGTTGCCGGCCGTGAGCTTCCGGGTGACGTGCGGTTCCGGCACCTATATACGCTCCCTGGCCCACAGCTTGGGGATGCGCTTGGGGTGCGGCGCTACGCTTACGGAACTCATCCGGGAATACAGCCACCCATTCGGCCTTGATCAGGCGTATGCGCTTGACGAGGTGCTGAACGAGCCGGAACGGCTGCCCGAACGGGTCATTCCGATTGCCGCCTGCCTGCCCGACTGGCCGGGGATTGTCCTCAGCGCCGGGCAGGAGCGACGGACGCGCAACGGCATGCCTTTGCCTTGGGAGCCGGGGCAGCTGGGAAGCAGGCCTTATGAAGAAGGTCTGCGCGCGCTTTTCCTGGCCGCCGATGCCACTCCCGTGGCCTTGGCCGTGACGCGCCTGGTGAATGGATCGCCTGCCTGGGCTGTTTTGCGGGGGCTGTGGAATGTTTAGCGCGACGATCCGCGAGAGGGTCGCTCAAAGGAGTCTGCTGTGGTAATGGATATGGAAGCGAAAAAAGAGGTCATGGCCAGGCACGCCAAGCACGAGGGCGACACTGGTTCGCCCGAGGTGCAGGTGGCGTTGCTGACAGCCCGTATCGAGCAGTTGACCGAGCATTTCAAGGTACACAAAAAGGATTTTCATTCCCGCACGGGTCTTTTGAAGCTCGTTGGCCGCCGGCGGAATATTCTCGGTTACCTGAGGAAAAAAGATGTGCAGCGCTACCGCACGCTGATCGAAAAGCTCGGCCTGCGCAAATAGGATTGGCGCGGTTTTTTGGACAAATGCCAAACGGCCGGGCTTTGCATTGCCAAAGCCCGGCCTTTACCATAAAGGCGATCCGCCTTAAACCCAAGCAGGAAGGGGCATCCGGGCAAACCGCCGAATATTCGACGCTTTCCCCGGAATCCCCTTCAAAAACCGTGAAGAGGATTCACAAAGGAATTATGTATGTCGCAATTCAATGCAATACGAACCACCGCGCTTGTCGGCGGCCGTGAAATCATTCTGGAAACAGGCAAAATGGCCAATCAGGCAGATGGCGCCGTCTGCGTGCAGTGCGGCGACACCATCGTGCTCGTGACGGCCTGCGCCCAGCCCTTGGCGCGTGATGCGGATTTTTTCCCGCTTACCGTCGAGTATTCCGAAAAAATGTACGCTGCCGGCCGTATCCCCGGCAGCTTCTTCCGCCGCGAAATCGGCCGTCCTTCCGAACGTGAGACCCTGGTTTCCCGCCTGATCGACCGGCCCGTGCGTCCACTCTTCCCCAAAGGCTATAAGGAAGAGGTTCAGGTGCTGGCCAGCGTCATCTCCGCCGATCAGGTGAATGATCCGGATGTGCTGGCTCTGACCGGCGCTTCGGCCGCCTTGCTCATTTCTTCCATCCCCTTTGAGGGCACGGTGGCGGGTGGGCGCATCTGCCGCATCAACGGCCAGTTCGTCTTGAACCCACCCATCAGGCAGGCGGAAAGCTCGGATCTGAACATCGTCTTCGCCGCCTCGGCCGACGCCGTGGTCATGGTTGAGGGCGAAGCGCGTTTTGTGCCCGAGTCCGTGATCATTGAGGCCCTGGAGTGGGGGCGCCGGGAAATCCAGCCTCTGATCACTGCCCAGAACAAGCTGCGTGAACTCACGGGTAAGGAGAAACAGGCCTTTATGCCCCCGGTTGATGATGCGGCGCTCGTTGCCAGGGTCGAGGCCTTTGCCATGACGAAGCTCGACCAAGCCATGCGCATTCCGGAAAAGCTGGCCCGCAAGGAAGCACGTAAGGCCGTGAAAGAAGAACTTATGGCCGCGCTCACGGCCGATCCGGCCTATGCGGGAAATCCGGCCGCTCTCGCCCCCGTTTCCAGCCTGATCTCCGCCCTGGAGAAAAAGGTGGTGCGCCGCCGCATCGTTACCGAAGGCAGGCGTATTGACGGCCGCGACACCACAACCGTGCGCCCGATCAGTATTGAACTGGGCGTGCTGCCCCGTGCGCACGGCTCGGCCTTGTTCGCGCGCGGCGAAACCAAGTCCCTGGTCGTCACTACCCTCGGCTCTTCCACGGACGAACAGCGGATGGACTCCCTGAACGGCGACACCTTCAAACGCTTTATGCTACACTATAATTTCCCGCCCTTTTCCGTGGGCGAAGTCAAGCCCATGCGCGTCTCCCGCCGCGAAATCGGCCACGGCGCCTTGGCTGAAAAAGCCCTGCGCCCCATACTGCCCAATCCGGAAAACTTTCCCTTCACCGTGCGTGTGGTGGCCGAAACGCTTGAATCCAACGGTTCCTCCAGCATGGCCGCCGTGTGCGGCGGCAGCCTCTCCCTCATGGACGCGGGCGTACAGGTTTCCGCGCCTGTTGCGGGTATCGCCATGGGGCTTATTAAGGAAGACGACCAGTTTATCGTGCTCACCGACATCCTCGGTGACGAAGACGCTCTGGGTGACATGGATTTCAAGATCGCCGGCACGGCCGAAGGCGTCACCGCCGTACAGATGGATATCAAGATCAACGGTCTGACCACCGAAATTATGGGCCGCGCCATGGAACAGGCCCGCGCTGCCCGCCTGCATGTGCTTGAGCACATGAGCCGAGCTTTGCCCGGCGCGCGCGCGGAACTCTCGCCCTACGCCCCGCAGCACGCTGAAGTCTTCGTTAACCCCGAAGTCATCCGCATGATTATCGGCCCCGGCGGCAAGAACATCAAAGCCATCACCACCGCCACCGGCGCCTCCATTGACATTGAAGACTCCGGCCGCATTTCCGTCTTCGCCCCCACCGCCGAAGACATGGAGCAGGCCCGCCAGATGGTCACCTACTACGACCAGCGCCCGGATCTCGGCAAAAACTACCCGGGCAAAGTCCGCAAGGTCATGGAAATCGGCGCTATCGTTGAAATCATGCCCAACGTCGAAGCCCTCGTCCATATCTCCCAGCTCGACACCGGCCGCGTCGCCCAAACCGGCGATGTCGCCCGCCTGGGCGAAGACATGCTCGTCAAGGTCATCGAAATCAACGGCGACCGCATCCGTGCCAGCCGCAAAGCCGTGATCCTCGAAGAGCAGGGCACGCCCTGGAATCCCGAAGACACCGCCCGTCCCCCCCGTCCGCCCCGAGATCGCAATGACCGGGACCGCGGACGTGACCGGGATCGCGGCGATCGCGGGCGGGAACGACACTAATTCCAATTCTGAATCAAACGTGCAGAAGTGGTGTCGGCATGCCTTCCGGAGATCCGAAAAAAAACACCGCGGCATTGATAGCAGCTCATGCCGCGGTGCTTATTGCGGGCTGCATGTGGGGTTCAGTCGGCATATTTGTGCGGCCGCTTGACGAATGCGGCTATAGCCCGCTTACAATGGTGTTCGCGCGCTTCTCTATCGCGTTTGCCATGCTGTTTGTCAGCCTGTACATATTCAACAAACGTCTTCTTTGCGTTAAAATAAGAGATCTATGGGCATTCATGGGTGCAGCGCTGGCAAGCGCGATTGCCCTGAATCTGTTTTTCAGCATGTCTCTTGTGATGAATTCGCTTGCGCTTGCTACGGTATTGCTTGTGACAGCACCTTTTTTTGTGGTCTTCATATCCGCTATTGTGTTTAAAGAGAAAATCACATCAGTAAAATTGACGGCGCTCGTCATCGTGTTCGCCGGCTGCGCCCTGACAAGCGGATTTGTCGGCAGCGGTTCGGTCTTCAATGGTTTCGGCGTTTTGATTGGAGTGCTTGCGGGCGTCGGGTATGCGCTGTACAGCGTATTTTCACGTTTTGCGCTTAATATGGGCTACAGCCCGCTCACGATTAACGTATACAGTTTTGGGATTGGCGCCATTGCCTGTATTCCGTTTACGAATTTTTCCGTTATTTTCAACTCCGTCAGCCCGGAA
>Ga0082212_10009981_pt1 | contig 12190 bp, 8 predicted proteins | sample TergutNt197P3_FD_71548 | JGI IMG/M metagenome (GOLD analysis project Ga0082212, IMG submission 71548) | Neocapritermes taracua P3 segment gut microbial communities from Petit-Saut dam, French Guiana - Nt197 P3 | ecosystem: Host-associated > Arthropoda: Insects > Digestive system > Gut ... | reverse complement strand
GTGTTATACTTCCATCATCTACATAATAAGTTTGAATACTGTTAATTTTTGTTAATAATTTAAACTCTGTACTTAAAGGTATCCCTGTTTCACAAATATCAGGCTCAAAGTTAGAAACGCCCGATTTTTTATAAATATGAATCTCTTTGGCATTGGAACAACTGTAATCATCCCATTCTAAAGCAATGGAATTTTTTATGGGATTTGATTTCAAATTTTGTGGCGGCGGTGCAATTATTTTGATATTAACTGTTTTAAAAGAGGTTAAATTTACTTGTGGTCCGTTATCGGTAGCCTTTAGCAGCATTTGATATGGTGATTTTTTAACATGTTCACAAACGGTTTGCCAATCAAAGCTCGTTTGCAGAGGAGGAGAACCCGATACATTAATGGGAATTGGCGGTGAAATGTCCGCCATAAAAGGCGCGCCGGTGGCGTTAAGCGTTATTTGTGTTGAGTTCTCGTCAGTTACTAAAATATCTAATGAAAGTAAATCGCCTGCAATTACGCAGGTATCGGAGCAGAAAATTTTGGGTGGTTTATTATCGCAGGCGGCAATCGTAATTTGCATATCGCGCACCACACTGCCAATAAATTGCCCGTTTCGATATTCAGAAATTAAGATGGCGATATTGTATTCTCCTTGAATGATAGGCGTTTCCCAAACCAAATCACCTGTATTTTCATCTATATTAATATATTGCGAAAATTGCGGTAAAACATAACCCGGAATGGGGAATCCGTCTAATCCGCGACAATCAATTAATTTATAAGTTATTACATCTCCGTCTGGGTCATATGCGCCCACATTATGATAATAGGTAACTCCTACACAGCCGTTATCCAATGGTGGATTTAATAATTGTACTGAATTATTATTTCCCAAAAACGGATTTATAACTACTATAGTTTCAATAAAAAACGGAATATTCACCGAATTGGGAATATTGATGATTCCGGCATTTCTGTTAGGATCTTCAAAGGTAACGGAATAGATGCCTTGCGAGGAGTAGGTATGCGTTGCAATATATACATTTTTAGAAATATCTGGTGCAACCGATATTTTTGATTGTCGTGGAATTTTACTGCTTAAATTATCGCCCCAAAACACTTCTATTTCGGGTCGGTCTGCCGGGCTTGGCGTATAAGTATAAGTAATGATAGTAAATTCATAACTCAAACCGTTTAAATGTCTATAGGTAATTTCTCCGGCGCGTTGGTGGGTAGCAAACCCAGCCGTGCATATCAAAATAAATCCAAAAAAAAATAATAATTTACGCATCTTCAATAATGCAGCAAAGAAAGCAGTTTTTCTTTAAAAGTGGTTTCGTTTTATAAAAATTACTTCTTTATCACAGCCTTCTCGGATTCAAGAACTTGTCTAACAACCGCAAATCTTCCGGAATAATATCAGCGCTCACCGTCATCTCTTGGTTGAAGGCTAAAGTTTTTCCAGAATTGGTAATCAAAGAATCAGGAAAATCAACTTCTAACCTATATGCTTTTTGATTTTCTGCCATTGTTACAGCGCATCTGCGTCATCTTCGTACAAAAAACTAATAATAAGAAATAAAATCAAACCCCTTATTTTTTCAGGTTCCATTAGTAGCTTATATGCGCTCCTCCCGTGAATAAATACCCTTATTCGATTATTTTTTTAACGATTATGTTCGATGATAAAATTATAAATCGTAGTGATAACGTTATTTTTTTGCAACACAGAACACAAAGAATACAAAGTTGCACAGAGACTATTCTTTTTTTGTAACTAAATTCAATAAAATATCTCTTTTATCAGGTGAAACTTTCAAAATTTCTACGATTTTCGCAAGATGAGAAACTTTTATTTGTTGCCTTATCAAATTTCTATTCTGCAACACAACGAACTGAAAAACCAAACGAGAAGAGCCAAGAATGTGAACCCGTCCAGATTGTAAAATGATCGGACATATCAAAACCAAGAAATTGAATTGTATTCATTGCTATGAGGCTGTTGCTCCAATATTGTCCATTTTCACCAATACCGTACAGACCTCCTATATAGTATTCACGTGCTCCAGCAGCTGGAAGAAAAATAGTATTATCACCTGATCCAAATATCCGACCATTTACACCATTTAGAGTTATCCATTCTGTACCAGCAATTATCAAACTTTCCAATTCAGTAATTGTAGGTACGCGCCAACCAATAGGGCAAGGGTCATTATCCTTATTCCAAAAATTGCCTGGATCATTAGGTATTTTATACCAAACAGAGTCACCATTACTACTCATCAAAGGGTCTGTGCTACTCCAGCCCACTTTTCGATTCCATTGGTAGAACATGCCAGCATCTTCGGGTTTCGCTGCAAAAGTTCCGGGCATATCAACATTGCGTTTTGCCCATTTTATACCACTAATCTCTACCCATTCCGGAGTTACTGTTACTATGCATTCCGCAGTAAAGTTGCCATCATCTGTGGTAACAGTAATAGTAGTTTTACCTACTTCTTTTGCAGTAACAATGCCATTGATAACATCGGCTACAGCCGAATTGCTGCTTGTCCAACTTACCGTTTTGTTGGCAGCATCTTCAGGATGCACATTTGCTTTTAAGGTTGCTGTTTCTCCAATGTCAAGAGTAATGTTGTTTTTGTCAAGGGTTACGTTGGTAACGTTTTGATCTTTTTTACAGCTAACGGTTACGAATAACATTACAACTGCAACTGCAATAATTTTGAGTACGTCTTTTTTCATAATAAATGATTTTAATGGTTCGTAAATTTTATGTATTTGTTGCGCGAAACTATTATATTTTTTCAAACTGAAACAAACAATCCTTTTTGCTATTTTCGCCACAATTTTTTAACCAAAAAATATTATGACATAACAAATTGAATATTAATAGATAAGAAAGCATTTTTTGCTATATTTCTTGTTTTTTCCGAATTCTCGACAAATTCCAAAAAATACTCTTCAAAGATGCTCACGTTGCGGCGCGGGCTTCACTTACGTTAATTTGAAGAGTATGGGTTGTCGCCTGGAAAAAGAAGATTAAGCAGAGTTTAGCCCACGCTTTTTTATTGTGAAAAATAGCACGAAATGAATAGTAACGAAATAGATATAGGCACATTGATACTTCAGAAATTGAAAGAAGAAAACCTTTCTGTGGCTTGGCTTGCCGGTAAAGTGGGTAAAGATCCAAGCAATTTACGTAAAACATTGAAAAAAAATTCTATGAATACAGAATTGCTGAGACGTATTGCAAAAGCATTAAAATATAGTTTTTTTCAATATTATGAGGCGCTTGACGATTAAATTTTTTGGTTATTTTTTCTTAACAGAAAAACACGAATTAGCCATTTTTGCGCAAAAAAAATTAAAAAGATACTTTTTTTGAATAATTTATAATTGATTAAAAATAATATAGTTAAGAATAAACGGGTAATTTTCACCCGAAAATCGGGTGAATTTTGCCCGAAAATCGGGTGAATTTTGCCTGATTTTCTTGTTTTTTATATTCAATTAAATTGTTTCTTTATAACAAAAAAAGTCATTGCAGAATGAAGCTCCTATCTAAATATGTTTACTTTCGCACTATTATTAACTTAAATTTAAACAAAATGAAAAAAATTATTACCTTTTTACTCAGCGTTACGCTGTTAATGAGTTGCGTAAATATGTACGCACAAAACCCTTTTTGTGAAATATTAAGGAACCCTGTGGCAGGTAATACCTTAAAACCAACTGATAAAACTATGCGTTATACCGGACAAAAATCTTACCGCAACGCCCATTTTGAAGAAGAAGGGTGCAATTTCACATTTCTCTTAGAAGACCCTATTGTAAGCTGGGGATGGTCGTCATCTAATGGCATACAAATTACAGTGGATGGCGTGGATTATGGAATTGTTACTTTACCTTGGGGAGGCGGAGGTTACGCAGAAGAGATAAGAAAATTGCCCTCCGGAGAAGTGCAATTCAGATGGCTTGGTGATTTTAGCTATCCCAGACACTGTTTCGAAATTTACAATTCTTTAGACTCAATGATTTACAAGAGTGATAAATATCTTCCCGACGAATTATTTTTGATTTATCCAAATGAATGTCCTTATTCTGTGGAATGTTTTCCCATAACTGATTTTGAGGGTGTTTATATTGCTGAAGAAGATCAGGTGAATTTAACTTGGAAAGCGCCGGAAAGTACGGATTTAATAGGTTTTGATATTTATAGAAATGATGTTTTAATAGATAGCCTGCCTCCCTCTACTGTTTCGTTCTCTGATAATACTAAGGAATTAGACAATGGAAATTATAAATATTGTGTTATACCAGTTTATCCTATTGAATGTGATTTAGATGAGAAATGTTTTGAAACGAATATAAATGTAGGAGTAATCAATTATAAAGATAATATTACAATTTATCCCAACCCTGCAACAAATTTGATTACCATATCCAGCAATAGAGTTTTGGCAGTGAAAGTATATAATAACATAGGGCAATTAATTTTAAATGAATACAATACAAACGAAATAAACGTATCAAAATTAACAAATGGAATATACATACTCTCTGTTGAAATTTCAGCAGGCAACACCATTCAAAAGAAAATCATCATCAACCGTTAATCACTAAATCCACCCCCTTAGTCCCCCGCCGGCGGGGGAGACTTAATCTGCGAAAAAAAAGAATTATGAATATCTCTGTGAAACTTTGTGAACTCTGCGTCTCTGTGTTGAATCTCTTTTTCAGCACAGAGACACAAAGAACACTAAGAAACACAGCGTTTAACATTAAATATTTTATTAATCAAAATTAAATCAAATGAAAAAACTTTTATCCCTTGTAATTCTTCTCAGTATGGGAATTACACCAATTTATGCACAATGCTATCAATGCAATAACACAACTGCCTCAGGCGCTCAAGCCACTTCAGTGGGCACAGGCACCACCGCAAGCGGAGAAAATTCTTTTGCCGGAGGTAACTTTTTTTCCCTAAATTAATTTTTATGTCAAATTATTACTATTTTCGCACCGTTAAATTATAGCATTTGCTATTGTTTGTATTCAGAAAATCACCAATTTAAGAAGACACAAGCAATAAGTGAAGCGTGTTTCAGCGCAGACTTACTTATTTGTCTTCGGGTGTTTGGTGATACCTCTGAATAGTTAAGAGGTCTGCGCCCATAAAAAATTGCAGTATCTACCCAACGTGCCCTCTGCCGCAGAAGTAGAAGCCAACGGAGTAAATTTGGGCGAAATGAACAACATACTTATACAAAAAATTGAAGAACTGACGTTGTATATTCTTGATTTACAAAATCAAATTAACGAACTTAAAAAACAATAGTTATGAAAATAGTTACAAGTTACAAGTTACGAGTTACAAGTTACACGAGATTGCGGATCAAGCCCGCAATGACGAAGGGGATTTTTTTCACCTGCTTTCTGCTTTCTGCTTTCTGCTTTCTGCCTGCTGCATTGAATGCCCAAATAGAAATAAAAGAATTGGAACTTACACCGGAAATGGAAGAAATGGTGATTACGCAGATTAAAAACTTGCCTGAAGAAGAATACTTCCTATATGGCATAACAGACAGGTCGCAATTGATGAATTTGCATATAGGAAAACCTATTCCTACGTATTATCTGTTTAATGATACCTTACAATTTAGAAATCTATGGTTAGTACCTGTTATGTCTGCCGGCGATCCTCTTTTTTTAGCACATATTATGCCTAAAAATGATGGACAATACAAACTGCGTGGATTCAATTATATGGCTGGCGGCGCCGCCCCGATTGCAGAAAGTATCCATAATTACAAACATAAGGATTTGATAATAGGTTCTGTATCAGTTCCTTCACGTCGAGAAGTGGATTATCTTATCATTCGAAAAGAGAATCAAGATATTTTTGTTCAAATGTATGACGAAATAACGGACGAATATCTTAAGGGCGAATATTTTAAAAACGAGTTTAGTTTGAGCGAACTTAATAACCATTTAAATGAAGAACGAATGGAAGCGCAAAAGAGACGTTATGCTCAAGTTGCCAATAAAAGTGAATTAATACTTACGCTCGAACTCACAGAAATGCTGGACTCTGTTCTCTTTTCGCATGTAAAGAACTGGCCAGACTGGATGCTTTCCTACTATGGCATAAAAGAGAGGTCACAGTTGGAGCATTTACATCTGGGAAAACCTATCCCCGATTATACAATTGCAAATGAAAATTTAACATTTACAGGTAGGTGGAGAGTGCCTGTGATGGGTGACGGCGAGCCTCTTTTTTTAATAGAGGTTCAACTTGAGGATAATGGGCAATACCGTTGGGTAGGTAGTGGCAGCGCAGCATTTGCAAAAATTATCCACAATTATGAACACAAAGACTTGATAATAGGACTTATACAGTCAATGAAGAATAGTTTCCTTATTATTCGAAAAGATAATAAAGATATTTTTGTTGAAGTGAGGGACCCTGCCACGCGCGAAGTTTTAAAGAATGAGTATAGTTTAAGCGAAGTTCTTAACCTTTTAAAAAAGTAGCGGTATGAAAAAATATATTTTATTACTTTTTTTGGAACTCACCTTTACTTTGAAAGCTCAACCGGATATTGCGATATGTGTACCTTTAGCTGCACAGGAGCAAGATTGGTGGTGTACTGTTGCTGCATCTCAATGTGTGCTTCTTTATTTTGGTCCTTATGTTCAGCAATGCAAAATAATGGATTACGTTCGAACAGAAACGCTTAGCTATGGCGTTGCAGATTGCTGTGTTGATCCTAATCAAGGTTGCAACACGTGGGGTGTTCCCCTTTATGGAGGTAAAGGCACTGCACAGACTATTTTGAGTCATTTTGGCGAAATTAATAGTGTTGCACATCAGGGTCCGCCTCCGGAGCCTGATAGGATTGGTGCATACCTTCGTAATGACCGCCCCCTAATTATTAGCTTGGAATACAAGGTTACCCTTGACCAACACGCTGTTGTTGTTTACGGAAAAGATGTTGGTATTGGTAAAGATTTAATCTATTTTATGGATCCTGCGCCTGTAAATGAAGGAAAGTGGGATAAGAAAAAGTATAATGATCTCCTATTCGGCTGGAATAATATTCCGTTCAAATGGCTCAACACTCTTGTTATTGGAGATGCACTTTATCCCGACCATTGCTTTAACGGACGATGTGATGAAGATAAAGGTGAGACAGATGTTGATTGCGGAGGACTGTGTCAGCCCTGCCAAGCTCCGCCTCCACCACCTAATACTTGTTTCAACTGCATTTTAGACCCCGGCGAAGTACAAATTGATTGCGGGGGACCCAATTGTCCGCCTTGCGAGGATCTGCCGGAAGAAATAATTATAACCAATACGGATCAGCTTCGTACGGAAATGATGGCTTTTAACAAAATAACTGCAAATGGTTATGTGCGTGTAAAATCGGAACAAAACATAAGCTTTATTACGTCAGACACGGGTTCAATAGTTTTACTTCCTGGTTTTAAAGCTGAAAGAGGCTCTAATTTTAGTGTGTATATGAAAGATGATATTTCCGAATATTCAAGAATTTGTCCGGAGAATCTTTGCACAACTGCATCGTTTCCAAATCAGCTCACCGTTCTTCTCCCATATGGTAAATGGTTTGGGATATATAACCTGCTTTACGCTGTTAAAATTGAATATGAGATTTATGATAAAAAGGGACGGTTTATATATGGTGAGGTAAAAAATGTAACGCATAATGGAAGTGTTGGGTTATGGGATTGCAAAACCGGTGCTATTATTATGCAAGGAGCAGTAACTTATAATATAAATTGTACTGTACACTATTGCAATGGCGTTAAGCATAACTATACGCATACGTTTGTAGTTAAATATTTGTCCAAATCATCAACTGAAGACCCCGAAGAAACAGAAAACCCTCCTCAATTTTCCCCTCTCAATCTTAGTGATACTCCTTTTCCATCTGTCACCGCCCCGCCCAATTTCTCAATTATCCCTAATCCTAACCCCGGCACTTTCCAATTAAAAACCAACTTTCCGCTGTCTGAAATCTCAAATCTCAAAATCTCAAATCTAATAGGAACTACCATTTATGAAACGCAGCATGTTACGGATCATACTATTCAACTGCCAAATTCAGCATCGGGTATGTTTTTTGTGGTAATCATATTAAAAGATGGCACTGCGCTTACGCAAAAGATGGTGGTGCAACGGTAAGTGCGATGTGCGGTATGTGATGAAAGTGCGAAAGGGAAAAATTATGAACACCACAATACTAACCCTTAATCATTAACCATTATTTTCCCCACATAAATTCCGTTTTTTCCGGTTTGTACAATTTTAGTATTATTCACAATTACAGGTTTTTCCAAGAGCAGGTGCGTGTGTCCGCCAATGATAAAATCAATTTCGGAAACATTTTCCGCAAGATCTTTGTCTGTAATATCTCCTTCAAATTCTGCGGAAAATCCTAAATGAGAAAGGCAAATAATAAGGTCGCACTGTTCTTTGTTTTTCAGAATATCCACTGTTTTTTGGGCGGCAACTATGGGATCTGAAAAGGTAACTTCTTGATAATAATTAGGCATAGTTATTCTTTTCATATCGCACAGCAACCCGAAGAAACCGATTTTTTTACCTTCTATGGTAATGATTGTGTATGGTTTTACTAATTTGGCAAGTGTTTTATTTTTAAATTGATAGTTGGTGCAAACAATTTTAAAGTTTGCTTTTTTCAGGCGTTTTGCCAATGCTTTCGAGCCGTTGTCAAATTCGTGATTTCCCAATGCCACCACATCGTACCCCATAGCGTTCATCATTTCAATTTCCGGAAATCCTTTAAACAGATTATAATAGGGGGTGCCTTGTGAAAAATCGCCGGCATCTACCATAAGCGTGTTGGGGTATTGGCTTATAGTCTCCGAAATGAACGTGTTGCGCCGCCCAATGCCACCCACATCACCCTCTTTGTCATCAAGATACGCTTCCATCCGGCTGTGGGTGTCGTTAGTGTGCAAGATGACAATAGCGGTTTGCGGTTGGGAGAAAAGGAGAAAAGGAGAAAAGGTAAAAAGGAGAAAAGGTAAAAAGGTGAAACGTATAAGACGCATAAAACGATTTTTAATTTTGTAATTAATTTTTTCGCAAATAAACAAATTTAATTTAATTTTCCCTTACCGCTTCAACAAATCAAACACTGTTTTAACCGGATTGAACGTGCTGAGCGGGACTTCTACAAATAGAGTGATCCAGTTTGCCATAGCACCATTCCACAACCCCGGCAGTTCCATCGCCAATAAGGTGCGCCCTTCATACGATTTTTCCGAAATAAAGCCGGTATATTCATCCACAAATTGATTCAAATCAAAATAGTTGCCTTGAAAATCTTTATAACAACAAAACATATCTACCGGATTAAAGTGGGAGGCAGATGCCATAAAGCCTTTTTGTTCAGGATTTTTCATATCTATTTGTGAAGATTCTACGATTTGCAGCGAGGTTTCTCCGTTTCGATTGGTTACCCAAAAGGGACCGCCGCCCGGTTCGCCCTCATTTTTCACTACGCCGCATATTCTCATAGGGCGATGCAGTTTTTCAAAAACTTCCTCCGGTGTTGGATGTTCATTCTCAAATTGAATCATCAACTCATTCTTTGCAAACGCGATAATTTTTTCCAACTCATTATCGCTCACCGCACACCGTTCACCGTACAACCGCCTTTGGTACTCAAAACTTTTTTCTTGCAAATGAAGCAGATAGCCTGCCAGCGCTTTCTTATATACGATGGTAGGTTCCAATTTATCTTCGGTGGTTACGTTGTCAATATTTTTTACAAACACCAAATCGGCGTGGAGGTTATTCAAATTATTGATGAGTGCGCCGTGTCCGCCCGGGCGAAACAACAGATTGCCGTTTTTGTCACGAAATGGCGTGTTGTTCGGTTCAGCCGCTAAAGTATCGGTGGCGGGCGCTTGAACGGAATAGGTAATTTGATAGGTAACCCCGAACCGTTGTTCATATTTCTCTTTTACTTTCGCCACTAATTCGTAGAAATTATCCAAGTGGTTGGGCGAAACCGTAAAATGCAACCGGCAAACACCATCTCCGCTTTGAGCGTATTTTGCCGATTCTACCAAATGCTCTTCCAACGCGGTGCGATTTTCATTGCCATATTTATGAAATTTTAACAACCCTTTGGGAAGATTGCCGTAATTCAGCCCTTTCTCTTCCAAAAGATATTCAAAGGGAATTTTGGAATGAACATCAACCAGCGTTTCTTCAAAATTTTCAACCTTGTTTTTCAGGTCGTTATAAAATGCAAAATCTTTGATTTTCTCTAAATAATGTTTGGCTTTGTCGCTAAGTGTTTCGGTTTGCAGGGCTTCATACAAATCTTTAAACATTCTTGAGGCGGCGCCCGAAGCCGGAACAAACTTTACAATTTCCCGCTTTTGAGCCATTTGTTCATAAACTTCTATCCATTTTTCAATTTCCGGATTTGCAAATTTTACGATTCCATCTTCCACAGAAACATTTCGTTGAATATTAGCAAAATCGAAGCCGGTTTTAAAGAATTGGAACTGTTTTTCTACTTGTTTTGGATCGCTGCCGCGATGTGCCATAAAGGCTAAATCTAGAGAGGTAAAATTAAGCATAGCAAAAATTTTGTTACGCAACAAAAGTATATTTTTTATGGAAAATCGGTTAAACCCAAATTATCTTTTTATTAAAAAAAATAATATATTTACGCGTCCAAATTTGTGAAATATTAGATGTTATTATAAATCATTGTAACATTTGACTTTATAGATATGCGAATGAAAGAATATTGTGTTTATAAGCATTATAATTAGTGTATAAATATAAAATATCTGTGAAAACTATAAAAAAATATGCATTTTTTGAAAAAAAAATAAAAAAAAATGACAAAAAAATTCTAATAAATCTCATATAACAAAAAACTCATCTAAAATTTAGAAATAAGTAACTAATATGATAAATAATAAGCTTTAAGGTTATGAAAAATTTTTACAATTTATTTAAAACGAATGTTTTGATAGCGCTTTTTATTGTGATTCAGTTTACCCTATTGGTAACCACTGCTTCAGCTGCTATCAGTTATTCACGTACATCATATTATAACAATGATTTGCCGGCGTCTGTGATTTTAACCAGTCCGAGTGGCGGAACATTTTCAGCGACCACGGGATTAAACATTAATGCAACCACAGGAACCATTACTCCAAAAGCAAGTACTCCAGGTAATCATACTGTAACTTATAATATTCCCGGTGGTGGAACTACTGCTGCATCGATAACAATACTTAATGCTTATCTTCCTAATGCGAATAATGAGTTTGAAATTTGGAATTGGGACGACTTTGCACACATTTTGAATGTAGCGCAAGATTATTCTACCGTAACCACCTTTAAATTAATGCAACATTTGGGGATTCCAAGTGAAACCGGCTCTTATGGTGATGGTACGGGGTTAGCCGCAAGCAGTTCAACAGTAAGAGATGCGCACAAAGGTGATAAACGGTTTGGTTGGTGGGGCTACGAAGGTTTTCTTATGCCGATTAATGCCGATGACATTACCGTTTACAACGAAGCATCTCCGGGGTATCAAGCGCTGATTGATGCCAGAAAACTGTTGGCGACTACAGAATATACCGGCGGATTGTGGAGGCGGGACGACTATTGCGGGTGGGAACAAACTGCCGGATGGGTTCCGGTGGGTAGCCAACTCAAACCGTTTACCAAAGTATTTGACGGCAATGGCTATGCTGTTTCCGGTTTGTGGATGAACAGACCTTCCGGAACTATCGGAAATTATCAGGCATTGTTTGGCTATACTCAGAATATAGGATCAGCAATTAAAAATATCGGCGTAAATATTACCTCTGCCGGTATTATAGGAAATCAGTATGTTGCCGGAGTTGCCGGAGATGTAAACAGTACGGCTATCACCAATTGCTATGTTACCGGAAAAGTGAGCGCTGTTATGTACGGTGGCGGTATTGCAGGACGTCTTACTTCTGCCACCATCAGTCAATGTTACACCAACTGCGATGTGAACGCATCAAACCAAATGGCAGGGGGGATCGCCGCTGATATTCAGAATGCTTCACAAATTACGGATTGCTACACTACCGGATCTATTTCAGGGAATATAGTTATTGGGGGTATTGCGGGAAGAATACAACA
>Ga0082212_10009980_pt1 | contig 12192 bp, 7 predicted proteins | sample TergutNt197P3_FD_71548 | JGI IMG/M metagenome (GOLD analysis project Ga0082212, IMG submission 71548) | Neocapritermes taracua P3 segment gut microbial communities from Petit-Saut dam, French Guiana - Nt197 P3 | ecosystem: Host-associated > Arthropoda: Insects > Digestive system > Gut ... | reverse complement strand
TAGGCCTCGAATTCCAGTGATATCTCACGGGTTTTTATATCGTATATCTCCACGGTGCTGGAGAGCCAAAAGCGCCAGTGCATGCCCGGCCCTATCGTATGCTTAGCCTCCCCGAACACCTTTACCACGCCAACCTCGCCGGTAGAAATAAATACCAGCGAGGCCGGTACGGTTGCCAGCAGGATAAGACATAAGGCGGCGAAAGCCAACGCTATTTTCCGCTGCATGCCCTTCGTCCGTATGGCCATCACAACACCTAAAATAACAAATAAAAGAAGCCCTGCTCCTAAAATAAACTTGATCCCCATAAATTCTTCCTACCTTCCATATTTTCGATATATTTCTACTATGTTATTCGCTGCCACCCAATCTCTATCCTTTATCTTCCTGTTACTGTTCAGACCTATGTAGGGCGCGATGTGGGCAACCGCCCTACAAAACCCGCATTTGAAAGGTTTGGCCTGTTTATGGTTAGGGTGTGAACAGTAACATCTTCTTAAACATGGAGGCCGGAGCGTTAGCTTCCACTTGACAAGATTACTACTCGGGTATATATTTATAGTGAGGTGATTAAAATGCAAACAGCAAAAGTATTTAAAAATGGCAAAAGTCAAGCGGTGCGGTTGCCGAAAGATTTTCGATTTAACTGTGCCGAAGTAGGGATTCAAAGAGTTGGGCAAATGATATGCCTTATCGAAAAAGATAAAGCGTGGGATAATTTTATCAATACCGAACCTGCGACTGATGATTTTGTTGAGGCGGTACTCGGCTCACAGAGCAATCCTGTGCATGATTCTCCGAGGGTTAATTTATGATATATATGCTTGATTCAAACACCTGTGCATTTATAATGAACGAGCGTTCCGGCGTTGTTGAACGCTTACGTAAAGCTCTCCCGCTCGGTGTTTGTATTTCATCAATTATTTTGTCCGAGCTTGAGTACGGCGTACGAAAAAGTTTAGCACAGGAGCGAAACCGCAACAAATTGAACAGCTTGTGCGCCCTTTTGAGTATATTCCCGTATGAAACAGCCGCAACTGCCGAATATGGGATAATTCGTAGCGAGCTGGAGCGGCGCGGACAGGTCATCGGGCCCTTGGATATGCTCATCGCCGCCCATGCGAAATCACTTGGACTGACACTTGTTACAAACAACACGGGCGAGTTTTCGCGGGTTGCCGGGCTTGCTCTTGAAGATTGGGTTATACGGGAGTAATATATTAGCCTCCAAATTGGGCGGGTTGTTGTTACAGCGGCGCGCTGAAGGCAACCGCCCCTACTGTTTTTTTCCCGCCTCTATCCTCCAGCTTCCAGCCTCCAACTTGCTACCGCCGCCTGGCCATAGGACAGCCCGCCGTCATTGGCCGGGACGGCGCTGTTGCTGTATACATCAAAGCCCGCGGCGCGTAGATCCTGCCAGACACGGTTCAATAACCAGAGATTCTGCCAGCAGCCGCCGGAGAGTGCTATTGTGTTCACCCCATAGTCTGCCCGGAAGCGGCCGGCGATTTGCAGGCAGAGCTCGCTTAAGGCCCGGTGGAAGCGGGCCGCCACTGTGCCCGCGCGTTCTCCACCCAATACATCCCGCGCGGCTGACAGTATCAGCGGCCGCCAATCAAGTATCGCAGGCTCATTTTCCCGCTCCTCTATGGCAAAGCGGTAGCAGCCGCTAACGCTGTCGTCAATGCTATGTTCCAAGGCTATGGCCGCCTGGCCCTCGTAGCTTACTGTCTGATAATGCCCGCTGAGGGCGGCCAGCGTGTCGAACAGCCTGCCCATGCCGGAGGAGAGCGGCGCGTTGATACGCTGCCGCAGGGCTAAAAGGGCTACTTGCCAGCCTGCCGGCCAGCGCCAGCGCTCGTCTGCGGCCAATTCTTCCCCACCCGCCGCGTACAGGGCGCTTAAAGCCTGCCGCCAGGGTTCGCGGATAGCCGCCTCGGCGCCCGGCAGGGGCAAATAACGAAGATGGGCTAAACGCTTAAACCCTGCCTGATTGCCGTATAAAACCTCGCCGCCCCACAGATGGCCGTCTTCGCCATAACCGCTGCCGTCGAAGATGAAGCCCAAAGCCGGGTCGCACAGCTCATGTTCGGCCAGCACCGATGCCAAATGAGCATGATGATGCTGCACTTTAAACAACGGCAGGCCGCTTTGTTCCGCGTAACGGGTGGAAAGATAATCCGGGTGCAGGTCGCAGGCCACCACTTCCGGTTGCACCTTAAACATGTCGCAAAAATGCGTTATCTCCTGCCGGTACTGCGCATAAGTCATCACATCATCAAGTTCCCCTATATGCTGGCTCAATATGGCCTCCTGCCCGCGCGTCAGGCAGAAGGTATTTTTTTCCTGAGAGCCCACAGCCAAAATTTGGCTTCGGCAGCCGCGCAGCGGCAAAGGCTGCGGCGCATAACCGCGGCTGCGGCGCATAAGGCGCGGCGCATCGGCGGCCCACACGGCCACGCTGTCGTCGGCGCGGCGAAAAATAGGCCGATCATGCAGCAAAAAAGCGTCGGCCAAGCCAAAAAGGCGGTTCAGCGCATCATCATCCTCGTAGGCGATGGGCTCGTCGCTAAAATTGGCGCTGGTCATCACCAGGGCCGGCCAAGGCGCGCACAGCAGGTAATGCAGGGGCGTATAGGGCAGCATCACCCCCAGGCGGTTGCTATCCGGCGCCAAGGCGGCGGGCAGCGGCAAAACGCCTTCTTTACGCTTTAATAATAATATCGGACGGCGCGGGCCGCTTAAAAGCTCCTCTTCCTCCGAGCTAAGTTCGCAATAGCGGCGCGTTTGCTCCACATCCGGCAGCATCAGCGCGAAGGGTTTGTGCCAGCGTAACTTGCGCCCGCGCAAGGTGTTTACCGCCGCCTCGTTTAGCGCGTCGCAAGCCAGGTGATAACCGCCCAGCCCCTTTACGGCCAGTATCTGCCCGGCTTGCAGCGCCGCGGCGGCCAGTTGCAGCGGCTCGCCAGGCATCTTTTGACCGGCAGCATCTAAAAAGCTCAGCGCCGGGCCACAGCGCGCGCAGGCATTAGGCTGGGCATGGAAACGGCGCTGTGCCGGGTCTTCGTATTCGGATCTGCACGCTTCGCACATGGGAAAATGCTTCATGGTGGTCAAGGGGCGGTCATAGGGCAGGCCCTCCATAATGGTGAAGCGCGGCCCGCAGTTGGTGCAGTTGATGAAGGGATAGCGATAACGGCGGTCAGCCGGGGCGAAGAGCTCGGCCAGGCAATCCGGACAAATGGCCAGATCCGGCGAGATGAGGGTACGGCGCGGCCCGCTTTTGCTGGGCAAAATTGTGAAAGCGGTCTCCCCTTGGGGGGCTTGCTCCGTAAAACACACTTCATCTATGCGGCTTACCCGGGGGGCTTCCTCTCTGAGGCGCGCCAAAAAAGCGGCGCAGGCTTCCTGCTCCCCCTCTATGGCGCATTCCACTCCGGAGGGAGAATTCAGCACCCAACCGGTCAGCCCTAAATCCAGCGCCAGCCTATACACATAGGGGCGAAAGCCCACCCCTTGCACGATACCCGTAACGGTAACGGAAAAACGTTTTTTGCTCATGCCGCCTTATTCCCTATTTCGTATCTTATCTTTGACCAGCGAGACCAGATGATCGGCCAGGGCGTCCACACCCAGCACCTCGCCATGACGGCAGCAAGTGGCAAATACATTTATTTCCGGATTTATTTCTGCTATATCCTTTTGCATGATATCCAAATCGATATCCAGCACATTCAGTAGATCTATTTTGTTCAGCACCGCCATATGAGAATAAAGGAAGGCTGTGGGATATTTGCTGGGTTTATCCTCCCCCTCGGCAATGCTCATCACAACCATGCGCCTATCCGCGCCCAGGTCGAAGGAGGCCGGGCTTATCAGACTGCCCACATTTTCGATGATCAGCATATCGATATCCTCCAAATAAAAGCCGGAGAGCACGCGGTTGATCATTTGTGCGTCTAAATGGCCTTCGCCGCCGGTATTTATCTGCACCACGGAAACGCCGCAGCCGGCTATGCGGCGCGCGTCCTTGGCCGTGGCCAGGTCACCCTCTATCACAGCTACCCGAATACGCTGCTGCAACAGCGGCAGCATGGTTTCCAGCAGCTTGGTCTTGCCGGAGCCGGGCGAGCCCATCATATTCAGCGCGAACACGCCCAAATCATTGAATATCTTTCGATTTTCCGCCGCGTAAGCATTGTTCGCCTCCATGATCTCCTGCGGGCTTACATATCGCGGACCAAAATCAGGCATGCCGTAAACGCGCATAATATCACCCCCCATAAAGCAATTAAGAATTAAGAATGCAGAATTAAGAATTAAAAGAAATTTCCGCATTCTTAATGCTTAATTCTTAATTAATATCTGCAATCCTTCCCAATTGATAACGGGAACGCCAAGTTTTTCCGCTTTATCCGCTTTGCTGCCTCCGCCTTCGCCCAGCAGCAGGTAGGAAGTTTTTTTGCTGACGCTGCCGGCGACCTTGCCTCCCGAGGCCGTGATGATCTTGGCGGCTTCCTCCCGGCTTACGTTAGGTAAGGTACCGCTGATGACGAAGGTAAGGCCGCTTAAAGCCCCGGTTTCCGGCGGTTTTTCTCCCTGCATATTCAAACCGGCGGCGCGCAGTTTTGTTATCAAAGCGCGGTTTTCCGCCACGGCAAACCAATCCAGCACCGCCTGAGCGGTCTTTTCCCCCAGGCCTTCCACGGCCAGCAGATCCTCCGCTTGGGCTTGCGCCAGTTCTTCCATATCCGCGAAGGCTTGCGCCAGTAGCTGGCCGCCCTTTTCTCCCACATAGCGCAGGCCCAGGGCATTCAGCAGGCGCGAGAGCGGCAGGGTTTTACTGCGCTCTATGGCCAAAAGCAGGTTGGCCGCTGATTTTTCCCCCAAGCGCGGCAAGGCGGCGATATCTTCTTCCTTAAGTTCATAGAGACCGGCCACATCCTGTATCAGGCCGTTTTCCAGCAACAACTGCAAGACGGCAGGGCCCAGGCCATCTATATCCATAGCCTTTTTGCTTACGAAATGCAGCAGGGATTCGAGCAAGCGGGCCGGGCAGGCCGGGTTCACGCAGCGCCAGGCCGCTTCTCCCGGCTCCCGCGCGGCCGGGCTGCCGCATTTTGGGCAATGGCGGGGCATAGAGAAAGGCTGTTCCGTGCCGTTGCGCCGTTCGGTTACTACCCGTAATACCTCCGGTATCACGTCCCCGGCTTTGGCGATCAGCACTGTGTCGCCTATACGGATATCTTTTTCCCGTATCATATCCTCGTTATGAAGGGTGGCGCGGCTGACCGTGCTGCCGGCCAGCTTAACCGGCGTAAGGATGGCCGTGGGGGTAAGCGCCCCGGTGCGTCCCACGCCGATGATGATATCCTCCACGAGCGTTAGGGCTTCTTCCGGCGGGAATTTATAGGCAACGGCCCAGCGCGGCGCGCGGGCGGTGGAGCCCAGCATCCCCCGCGCCGCCAAAGAGTTCACCTTAATGACCAGGCCGTCCGTATCGTAAGGCAGGCTATGACGGGCTTCCTGGCACTGTTCTATATAGGCCAGCAATTCCCGTTGCCCCTTGAGCAAGCGCCGTTCCTTATTCACCGGTAAGCCCAGATGATCCAGGTATTCCAGTAATCCCTCCTGGTTTATCGGGGCGGGAGCCATACCCCGATAAGCCATGATATCGTAAAGGAATATAGATAAGTTGCGCCCGGCGGTGACGGCGGCGTCCAGCTGACGCAGGGAACCGGCCGCCGCGTTGCGCGGATTGGCGAAGAGTGTTTCGCCCGCTTCCCCGCGTTCGGCGTTCAAAGCGGCAAAAGCCGCCTTAGGCATATAGACCTCGCCGCGCACGCAAAGCAGTGGCAGCGGTTCTTTGAGCTTGTGGGGCAGAGCAGCGATAGACAGAACATTAGCCGTGACATTTTCCCCCATTTGTCCGTCGCCGCGGGTGGCGGCCAAAGTCAAGTTCCCCTGCTCATAGGTAACCGCCACGGAAAGGCCGTCAATTTTCTGCTCCACCAGGAGCATTGGCTCTTCCTCGCCCAGAGCTTTAGCCAGACGGGCCAGAAAATCCGCCACATCCGCCGCATTGGAAGCATTATCCAGAGAAAGCAGCAGCGCGGGATGCTTTACCTGGGCAAAGCGGGCCAAGGCCCTGCCGCCCACCCGGCGTGTGGGCGAATCCGCCGCCGCGAGGCCCGGCCAGGCTGCTTCCAACGCTTGCAGCTCCTTAAACAGCGCGTCGTAAGCGGCGTCGCTGATTTGAGGCGCGTCCTCTTCATAATAGGCGCGGTTATGCCGCCGAATCTCCACCGTAAGCTCCGCTATGCGATTTTGCGCGGTTGTTTTATCCATTGGAGTGATCCTTTCTTTATTTTTGCGGCGCGGTCCCCCGGGTATCTTCTCTTGTCACCTCATGAGCAACCGCCCTACATGCGGCACCCTATGGCTCTTTTAATTCTGCATTCTTAATTCTGCATTCTGCATTGCCTTTCTGTGTCACTTGCGTTTTATGATTGCCTTAAACAGGTTCCCTTCCCTGTCGTCTAAAAAATCAATGTGAGGATACTGCGCCAAAGCTCTGCCAATGCCGGAGCCGATGCCATGATATGGCAGCAGGTAACTGGCAAAAGAGATCAACGCAGGGTTTCGGGCATTGGAGTTGCCGGATTTAATGTTTTCGACAGTCAGGTTGTTGGGCAAATGCCCTGGGCTGATTATCTCCACCCTATCCCGAAAAACAAATACACGCACCGGTGCGGATATAAAATAATCACGGTGGATAAGTGCGTTTACGACTAACTCTTCGATAGATTCACGTGGAATTTCCGGTATTCCCACGCTATTTACTCCTTGGTTGCCTTGGATATGATGAAGATTGGAAACAATAAAACCCATGGTTTGCCGGAAAACATCCTCCAGCTTTCCGCTAATATCGCGGCTGTCATCGTAATGAGATGTGCTAAGGTCGAGCGAATCAAAGGCACATGCTTTAACGATAAAAACGGGGAGTTTAAATTGCGGCGCCTTGGCAAAAAGCAGTGCTCCGGCAATGGTCATGCAACCTTCCTTCATTAGATTCATATTCTCTAACAGTTTGGGCAGCGGCAGCCTTTGTTGATCTAAAGTACTGCCGAAACGCTTAAAAAAGAACTCCTTAAAGTACTCCAAATCCAAATCAGCAACAGTGACTCCCTGTATCGGAGTCTCGTCAGCATGGATCAGATTAGAACGTTGAAATAATCGCTGTATTTCCTCGCGGGATGTTGCTTTGCGCTTATCTGCACCGCTTTTTACCCAAAATGCGCCGTTCTTATCCTGATACGGTTTGTTTATGCCAGCGGAAATGTTAACGATCATTACCACTCCGTCGGAGGTAAAAATATTTTCTGTTACAGGATTAATAGCGGGCCGAACACTTTGGCTGGCGGCATTAGAGATCAGTTGGTTTAGACGGTGTACATCATCATTTGTCAATCCAACGATGACGCCATCTTTATCATTGACGCCGACCAGTATTTTACCACCATCACCATTGCTGAATGCCACCATGTCCATGGCCAGCGAATCCTGGTTTGTTATGTTCATTTTAAACTGATGTCGGCTGTCTTCGCCGCGGCTCAAGATATCCAAAAGTTCTATGATTTCCATGAGTTATATATCTCCTTTCGGCGTCTAAATGCATCTTCTCCGCCTTCCATAATGCTCACAATCCTTTTTTGCTGTTCCAGATCGTCTATACCGCCGCTTTGGACATCAATTTTATATTCTGCCAATGAACAGCTGTGTATTTGTTCGGCATCACCAAGGACAGGGATATTAGGATTATGTGTGGCGAATATGAATTGAACCGAAGGTTTCAATTTCTGGATCAATTTAATAACATCTTCATAAATTGTCTGATTGTCCAGATCGTCTTCCGGCTGATCTATGATAATAACATCGTTTTCTCTTTGGTCAAGCAAAAATAACATCAATGCCGACGCACGTTGGCCCAAAGAATGATGCGAAAGCTCAGTACCGCGATAAGTTATAGTGTATTTGTTTGGCACTTGATATGTCAGTAAATCCTTCAGATTTTCTTTATACGCTGTTATGAAATTACTGCCAAACAACTCTCTATCGTTTTCTAAGTCCCAATAAATACCGGCAAAATCCTGATATTTCTCCACAATTTTACTTAGAGTTGTTTCCCATATCCTGCTCCCTCTAAAAATATTTTTGAAGTGGTCAAGAAACGCTTGTTTATTAGCTTGGTATTCTGTAGAAAACTTTAACTTGTCGTGCTTAACAGAAAATCCGTCAAGTTCATCCTTGATCAGTTGATACTCCTTTTGCCATAGTTCACGTAGAATATGCAATGCCTCATCCAATTCATTCAACAATAGTTGTTTTTGTTCATTGCTTTTTTCTAGCGCTGTCAATGTAGCTTCTGCGGCAGCCAGTTTGTTTTTCACCGCTAAAAAATCATCGGTGCTGATGTTTTGCCCTGTTGACATCACTAACTCATTTGCCAGTGTTCTTTCAATGGCCGCGAACTCATCCGTCAGGTTATTCTTCATTTCTATAAGTTTTTCATGTTCTTCTTTCATGGCGTCTAAAACCATTTCAGATTCAGCTAATTCTGCTTTAATGGATTCCACGGTTTTAACGGCATGCAAAAACTGTTCGTCATATTTTTTGAAATAAGCGGCGTTCTCCGGTGATTTATAGCCAGGGTAGTTGCGCAGTTCGTCTTCATGCCTGGCTAATAATTCATTTATGTCTTCAACGAACTTTTCTATTAGCAAAATCCCTTTTTCAGATCTGCGTATATCCGACTCAAAACCCAGGCGCCTTTGCAGCTTTTCCTCCAGACCGTGTTCTTTGTAAAAGCCCAAACGGAATTTTGAGTCTTGTATGATCAATTTTTGTTCTTCTATGCTTTCATCAATAGTGTCAATCTTGGACAATTTATTGATGGCATCTACAACAACGCTATTTTGAATAGCGATTTGTCTGCGTATTTCATAACACTTGGTACCCAGAAGCTTTTCAATAAACTCTTTTTCGGAACCTTCCTCAGAGGCGGCAAGTTCTTTTTGGCCGAAGAACAATGGGTTGCGCAATACTGTTTCGCGAATAGATACGCCGGGCTGCAACTTATCATCAATTAGTACAGTAGGATTACCGCCTAAACTTCGCTGAATTCGATATTGCAGGCCGTAACAGTCTGTGACATCCAGTATAACCTTACCCCCGCTCCCGAGCGTGCGTCTTGTCAATTGTTCCTTGTATTCATAATCGGTACCTTTTTCATTAATCAGCGGCATACCTAAAACAAAGCGCAATGCTTCCATAATCGACGATTTACCGCTACCTCGAATGCCGATAAGCGTGTTGAGTTCCGGAGAAAAACGGATGGTTTGACCGTCAAGGGTGCCTCCTACAAAGCTGATTTGCCTTATATGGGAATGAGCACATTGGGGCGGCGTATTCAGACGCAAGCGGTTTTTATGATCTGCCAGCGCGAATTTAACGGCATCAAAAGTGCATGCGCCAATCTTGATATAGCATTGCTTACCTTGCCCGATTTGTTCAATGTTTTTCGGGTCGCTACCTTCCACTTCAGCAGGATACCAATCTCCAAGCCACTGAGCAAATTGTTTTTTCTTATCACTAGTTCGGACTTTTTGAAAACCCAAAGTCCTTGCCTTAACGTCTTGATAACGTTTTTCCTGCCAGTCTTGAAGCCTTCCTCCGCCAAGTTCCTCCCATAATCCTTTTCTATCGTGAACATGGGGAAAAATCAAAAAATAATCAAGTCCTGATTGATCAAGTACTTCCACTGCTTGCAGAATGCTTTTATCGCTTCGTCCATCTTCACTTTGATATTCCGCCTCAGCCTTCCCCGGAAACATAGACGAAATAAATGGTGATATTCTATCATTCCCGTTTTCCAGCCATTCATCAGAAAAAACAACCAGCATATGCACACCGTTTTTGCCGTCGCTTACAGACAGTTCCACACCGGGCAGCAGAAAGACGTCCTTTCGCTTCGCGGTTTTTCGCAACGCGTCAAACTCTTCAAAGTCAAATTTATTATGATTTGTAATGACCCCCACACATATGCCAGCCTTAACCAACGCATCCACATACGCAGAGTAATAATAGTCTGTGTCGCCGGAGTAATCAAAATGATGATCCGTGTTAGTATGCAGATGAAAATCTGCTCTCAGCCAAGTAGCCCCATTGCTAAACAAACCCATAGCTTTTCACCTCGCACATTTTTTAGATACTCAGCTTGAATTCCCGTTCCAACATCACATTGGCAATCCGCCCGCATTTCATTATACCCATAGTTTTGGTGGTATGATTTTAATTCTGCATTCTGCATTCTTAATTCTACATTGCCCTTCTGTCATCATATCTTCTTCAACGGTGCGTAGCGCCACATCAGCTGCTTCACTCCCTGGCCGGGAAAGGCTACCGCCAGTTGTAGATCCTCGCCGCTGCCGGAGGCCGTTACCACCACTCCGTCACCGAATTTAGCGTGACGCACTTTGTCTCCCAGCTTGATTAGGATATCCGCTGTGGGTGTCGGCGGATCCGCCGCTTTTTCGCGCGGCGCAAACACATTATCCGTTAACTTGGGGGCAGGGCGCGTTTTCAAGCGATTTGATGGCATATAGCTACTTTTCGCTATATTTTCTGTCGGCAGTTCCGTTAAAAAACGAGAGGGGTGGCGGGGCTCATAGCTGCCATGCTGCAAACGGCGGGCGGCGGAGCTGAGGAACAAGCGCTCCCTGGCCCGGGTGATGCCCACATAAAACAGGCGGCGTTCTTCCTCCAATTCATCCTCCTGAAAGAGAACGCGCTGATGTGGGAACTGCCCTTCCTCCATCCCGGCTATAAACACGATCGGAAATTCCAGTCCTTTGGCCGCGTGCAGGGTCATTAAGGTCAAAAAATCCGTCTGCTCCTCCGGGCTATCCATGTCCGTGGCCAGGGCAAGTTGCCCCAAAAAGGCGGTTAGGGGCTGTAGCTGCTCCTCATCGCTTAAGGCCGCTATCTCCGCAAATTCATCGTCAAAGGCGGCGGCGGTATTAGAAAGCTCCTCAAGTATTTCCAGGCGTTCCGTTGCCTCCGGCGAGGCGGCCACCATATCCTTGTAACCGCTTTCCTGCCACAAACGCTCCAATAGATCCTGTATGGTGGCGCTTTGCGCGTACGCACGCCATCCGTTGAGCTGGCCGGCCAAGGCGCGCAGGCTTTTGGCAGCGGATGCGGAAAGGCCCGGTATTCGTTCCGGCGCCTCCAAAAGCGCGGCGGGGCTGACATCCTCCGCGTTTGCCTGCGTCAAAAGTTTCTCCCAGCTGGCCTTGCCGATGCCGCGCCGCGGTTCATTATAGATGCGGCTCAAGGCCTCCGTGTCCCGCGGGTTGGCCAAAAAGCGCAGGTAAGACAAGGTGTCCTTTACCTCTTTGCGCTCGTAGAATTTCAAGCCTCCATACACGCGATAGGGCAGGTTGAAGCGACGGCACTGGTCTTCCAGCAGGCGGCTTTGGCTGTGCGTACGGTATAGTATAGCGCAATCGCTTCGTTTAAAACCGTCGCTTTGCAAGCGGGCGATATTGCTCACAATAAAATATCCTTCCTCCCGGTCATCCGCGGCCAGGTGCAGCCGTATCTTCTCTCCAGCGCCACGAGCGGAAAAAAGCTCCTTGGGCTTGCGGTTAGCGTTATGAGAGATCAAGGCATTGGCCGCGTCCAGGATATTTTGGCGCGAGCGGTAGTTTTCCGTAAGCGCTATCTCCAGGCAAGCCGGATAATCCCGGGCAAAATCCATGATATTGCCGATATCCGCGCCGCGCCAGCGGTAGATGGACTGATCCGGGTCGCCCACCACAAAGAGATTACCCGTATCCCCGCTAAGCAAACGCACCAGCTTGTACTGGCTATGATTGGTGTCCTGATACTCGTCCACCAGTATATGCTGAAAACGCGCGCGGTAGCGCTCCAAAACTTGCGGCTCCCGGCGCAATAGCAGTACCGTTTGCATCAGTAAATCGTCAAAATCGAAGGCATTGTTGGCTTGAAGCCGCTGCTGATAATCGCGATAGAGGCGGGCCACCACCTCCTGCCAGGCATCTGCCACGGCATAATCTTGGGGGCCCAGAAGCTTGTTTTTCGCATCGCTGATCGCATGCAACACGGCAT
>Ga0082212_10009979_pt1 | contig 12194 bp, 17 predicted proteins | sample TergutNt197P3_FD_71548 | JGI IMG/M metagenome (GOLD analysis project Ga0082212, IMG submission 71548) | Neocapritermes taracua P3 segment gut microbial communities from Petit-Saut dam, French Guiana - Nt197 P3 | ecosystem: Host-associated > Arthropoda: Insects > Digestive system > Gut ... | reverse complement strand
TTTGGCTCAAAATAACCGATGCGTTCCAACCGTTCGGGGACGATGAAATATGCGCATGATCCCCGCCGCCGAGATCCTCGCCCAGCTTCGCCCAGCAAGGTGAGGCGCTATCAAGAGGCCATCGCCCTGCTGGAACGGTATGAGCTAGGGGCGGAAAAGGTGAGGGGATTGACGCAAGGGCTGTAGAGGCGAGACGAGATTGAGGAGACAGACGATGGAGAAGGAGAAGAGGAATAAGGTCATTGGCATCGTTGCCGGCATCGTTGGGTTCATTGCGTCTGCGATTGGCATCTTTGTTTTTGTCACGGGCAAGAACCTGCCGGATATCTTCCCTGCAAAACCTGCCAACGCCCAAGATTATGTGGTCGGCGAAATAGTCCACTTCGGCCAATGGGATTGGCGTGTGCTGGCTGTGGAAGATGGCAAGGCACTGCTGATCGCCGGGGATATCATCGAGCAACGCCCCTATAACGATAAGTTGACAGGCGTCACTTGGGAGAACTGTACATTGCGCGCATATCTGAACGGTGAATTCCTCGAAAAATTCAGTGCGCAGGAACGAGCGAAGATTTGCGAAACAGAAAACGTCAATGGGAATAACCAGTGGTTCGGAACCAATGGCGGCAGGAACACCACTGACAAGGTATTCCTGCTGAGCATAGAGGAAGTGGTAAAATACTTCTGTGACAGCAGACAACTGAAAAATAAAAACCCGAGGAGCGAGTATTGGATCGACGATCAATACAACGATGAACGCGCAGCAAAATTCAACAATGACAGCCTCTGGTGGTGGCTTCGGTCACCTGGTCCCGATCAGTACAATGCCGCGGATATTCGCCTTAATGGCAATGTCAGCTTCCGTGGTTATAATGTCCATCGCGAGGAGGGCGGTCTCCGCCCCGCTCTGTGGGCCAAACAACCTAAAAAATGTCTATTATCCAATATCTACCATCTAAAATCTAGAAAGGACTGATCCCCGACATGACTAACCCGGAATTCTTCGAAGCCCTGCGCCTGCTGGGCAAAGAGAAAGGCATCCAGCTCGACGCGCTCTATGACGGCATACAGCGCGCCATCGTCACCGCCGTGCGCGGCGACTACAACAACAAGGACGTGGTCTTCTGCGAAATCCTCCCCGACACCAAAGAGATGAAGGTTTACGTGCGAAAACAAGTCGTGTCCGAGGTCATCGACCCGGATACGGATATGCTCCCGGAAGAGGCGGAGCGCTATAAGCCTGGCGCGCAGCCGGGCGACATCGTGGAAATCGAGCTCGACACCAAGGAGGTCAGCCGCATCGCGGCCGAGAAGGGCAAGCACGTGCTGCGCCAGGGCATCCGCGAGGCCGAGCACGGCAAGCTGCGCGAGGAGTTCCAGTCCCGCGAGCAGGAGATCGTGACTGTCAAGGTGCAAAAAGTCGAGCCCAACGGCGACCTCGTCGTGGAAATCGGCAAAGTCACCGAGATCCTCCCCGTGGCCGAGCAGGTCCCCGGCGAGGAGTTCGACCCCGGCGACCTCATCAAAGTCTACGTCGTCGACATCCGCGGCCTGGACAGGCGCTACCCCCACGCCACCCTGTCCCGCGCCCATCCGGGCCTGGTCAAGCGCCTGTTCGAGCTCGAGGTCCCCGAAGTCAAAGAGGGCCTGGTGGAGGTCAAGGCGGTGTCCCGCGAGGCGGGCTCCCGCAGCAAGGTTGCCGTGTGGTGCAAGGACCCGGACGTGGACCCCGTGGGCGCGTGCATCGGCGCCCGGGGCAGCCGCATCGAGCGCATCGTGGATATGCTCGGCGGCGAGAAGATTGACGTGATCAAGTACAGCGAGGACGTGGCGGAGTTCGTGGCCGCGGCTCTCGCGCCCGCCGAGGTCCTGCACGTGCGTGTGGTGGACAACGACGAGCACATCTGCCACATCACCGTGCCGGAGAACAAGCTCTCCCTGGCCATCGGCAACAAGGGACAGAACGCCCGCCTTGCCGCCAAGCTCACCACCTGGAAGATCGACATCAAGTCCGACACCCAGGCCTCCGCGCCTGAAATGATCGTGATAGATGGGTTTGACGATGACGACTAATCTGCCCGAGAAAAAACTTCCCATGCGCAAGTGCCTCGGCTGCAACGAGATGAAGCCCAAGCGCGACCTCATCCGAGTGGTGCGCAGCCCCGAGGGCGCCATCTCCCTGGACAAAACCGGCAAGGCCAACGGACGCGGGGCGTATCTCTGCCCGGACCCGGAATGCCTGAAGAAGCTGCGCAAACGCAAGAGCCTCGAGCGGGCGTTCAAGTGCCAGGTGCCGGGCGAGGTGTATGAGGGGCTGGAGGCCAGCCTGAAGGAGTAACGCTGCGTGTTGTACGCAGGTGGTAGGGGACGGCCTCCGGACGTCCCAGGCCCAAAAGAGCAGAGGTTTCTCTTGGGACGTCGAGGACGCCGTCCCCTACGAAAGCAGGAAAACACAAATGACAGAAAAGTTGCTCTCCCTCCTCGGCCTGTGCCGCGCCGCCTCCCTGGCCTCCTTCGGCCACAACGCCGCCAAATCCGCCCTGCGGGAGCGGAAGGCCAGGCTCTGCCTGCTGTGCGCCGACGCATCCCCGCGCCTGGCGGAGGAATTCGAGTATCTTACGCGCACGGCCAACGTGCCCCTGCGCAAAATCGAGGCAACATCGCAGGACCTCAAGCAGGCCACGCAGTACAAAGCCGCAGTCCTGACCGTCAACGACAAAGGCTTTGCCGATAAAATCACGGCTCTCACAACCCCAGAAACCTGATCCCTGAAAGGAACGATTGCATGCTGGACAAAATCAGAATCAAGGACATCGCCGCCCAGTTGGGGGTGCCTAACAAGGAAATCACGGAATTGCTCTCCAAATTTTTTGCGGGGGTCAAGAACCTCAATTCCGTGCTGACCGAGGCGGAGCTGGACATCATATTCGAGCACTACAGCGTCCAGCGGGGGGTGGAGAGCTTCGAGGCCTTCTTCAAGCTCGCCGAGCAGCGACCGAAGAAGGAGCCGCCCAAGGAGGAGCCGAAGGCCGAAGCCCCCGCGGCAGCGAAGCCGGGGGCGAAAGGCCCCGCCAAGGCGCCCGCCAAGCCGCGTACAGAACAATCTTCTGCGCGTGCAAATGCCAAAAAGCCGCCGAGCCGCGCCGAGCGCCAGGCCATCGAGGACCTGGCCCAGGCGGCCAAGCAGCTGCAAAAGGCCCAGGGCGGCGCGCCAGCCGCGCCTCCGAAGCCCCCCAAGCCCAGGAAGGAGGGCCCGGCGCAGGCGCGCACCAAGGGCGAGGCCCGCACGGTGGATACCCGCGGGGGCGGGGTGAACCTGGAGAAGTACAACGAGCGCTACGAGCAGATCGCGCCCAGCCAGCAGGGCCCGCAGCAGGGCGGCCGCCGCGGTGCCGACACCCAGACCAACAAGCAGAAGATCACCCAGAAGAGCCGGCAGTACCGCCGCCAGGGCATGCGCTCCGCCCGGCACGAGACCGAGGCCCAGCGCCTGCAGCGCATCGCCGCCGAGCGCGCGAAGAAGCCGCAGCTGGTCATCAAGGTCGGCGACGAGATACAGGTCAGCGAGCTGGCCATGCGCCTGAAGCGCACAGCGGCTGAAGTTGTGAAGAAGCTCTTCGTCTCCTTCGGCATGATGGCCACCTTCAGTGATGTGATCGATTTTGACACGGCGGCCCTGGTGGCCGAGGAACTGGGCGCGCGGGTCGAGCGCGAGGTGATCGTGACCATCGAGGAGCGCATCATCGACGCCCGCGAGGACACGGACGAGGACCTGCTCCCCCGCGACCCGGTGGTGGTGGTCATGGGCCACGTGGACCACGGCAAGACCTCCCTGCTCGACGCCATCCGCAGCACCAACGTGATTTCCACCGAGGCCGGCGGTATCACCCAGCACATCGGCGCCTACCGGGTTGAAATCAACGGCAGGCACATCACCTTCCTGGATACCCCCGGCCACGCGGCCTTCACGGCCATGCGCGCGCGGGGCGCGAAGGCGACTGATATCGCCATCCTGGTCGTCGCCGCCACCGACGGCATCATGCCCCAGACGGTGGAGGCCATCAACCACGCCAAGGCGGCGGAGCTGACCATCGTGGTTGCCATCAACATGATCGACAAGCCCGGCGCGGACCCGGGCAAGGTGATGCAGCAGCTCACCGAGTACGAGCTCGTGCCCGAGGAGTGGGGCGGCGACACCATCTGCGTGCCGGTCTCCGCCAAAACCCACGAGAATCTGGACACACTATTGGAGTCCCTGCTGCTGGTGGCCGAGATGAAGGAGCTGCGCGCCAACCCCAACCGGGCCGCCAAGGGCGTGGTCATCGAGGCAAGGCTGGACAAGAGCAGAGGCCCCATTGCGACTCTCCTGATCCAGAATGGTACTTTAAAATCCGGTGACGTCATCGTGGCGGGCGAGGCCGTGGGCCGCGTGCGCGTGATGACCGACTACAAGGGCGCGGTGCTCGAGCAGGCCGGCCCAAGCGTGCCCGTGGAGATCATGGGCCTGACGGAAGCGCCGTCTGCGGGCGAAAACTTCGACGCCGTCTCCGACGAGCGCCTGGGGCGCGAGCTGGTGGAGCAGCGCAAGTACACCGCCAAGGAGGAGCTCTTCAGCCAGACCGCCCAGGTGACGCTCGAGACCCTCTTCGACTCCATCAAGGAGGGCGAGCTGAAGGACCTGAACATCATCGTCAAGGCCGACGTGCAGGGCAGCGCCGAGGCGGTCAAGCAGAACCTGCTCAAGCTGGGCAACGACGAGGTGCGCGTCAAGGTCATCCACGCGGGCGTGGGCGCGGTGAGCGAATCCGACGTGATGCTCGCCGGGGCCAGCGGGGCGCTGATTGTGGCCTTCAACGTCAGCAGCGACCCCATCGCCGCCCAGAACGCCGAGCGCGACGGCGTGCAGCTGCGCATGTACCGCATCATCTACGACATGATCGAGGACGTGCAGAAGGCCGTGAAGGGCATGCTCGCGCCGAAGTACCGCGAGGTGCCCCTTGGGCGTGTTGAGGTGCGCCAGGTGATGAAAATCTCCTCGGTGGGCACCGTGGCCGGCAGCTATATCCTCGACGGCAAGGCAGTACGCGGCGCGAAAGTCAGGGTTGTGCGCGGCGGTATCATCATCGCCGACGACGAGATCGCCTCCCTGCGCCGCTTCAAGGACGACGTGAAGGAGGTGGCCGCGGGCTACGAATGCGGGATCACGCTGGGCAAGTTCATGGATGTCCGGGAGTTGGATATCTTCGAGGTGTACTTCATGGAGGAGTATAGGGACTAAGAGAGGTTAAGGAAAACCCATGCCAAGTTATCATATAAGCCGCGCCGCGGAGGACCTCAAGCGCGAGCTCACCGCCCTGCTGCGCGAGCTCAAGGACCCCCGTTTGCAGGACAAGCTGCTTACGGTTGTTCGCGTGAACCTCAGCGGCGACGGCTCCACGGCCAAAATCTATATCTCCGCCATGGAGGGCATCGAGGCCGCGCGCGAGGCGGTCAAGGGCCTGAAGAGCGCGGGGGGTTACGTGCGCGGCGAGCTGACAAGAAGGCTGGGCATGCGCAAGGCCCCAGAGCTGCGCTTCATCGCCGACAACTCCATCGAGGAGGGCACGGCCATCCTGCGCACGCTGGAGAGCCTCGAAATATCGGGTGACGAAGATGAAGCTTAGGCTGCGCTGCCTGTCTGATTCATATTTTGGAGTGAAGCATGGCCTGTATCATTTCGCCCATCGTGGCAAGATAATCATTTGCGATGTCAACTAGCGTTTGGGCACGCGCGTTTGTATCGTCGATTGTGCAGTCAAGCACGATTTCAATTTTTCTCTGTATGATGCTCAGTTCGTTTAGGTCGTCTTCGGTAATCGGGTTGGTTGCCATGTGTGTTTCCTCCCTCATTCTGATGCAACCATATTGTACACTATATCGTTTCTTTTGTCAAGCGCAGATTGCAACTTTTTTGTTTATTTTTTCACAATTTTTTGTCGAAGTACATTTAATCATGTGCAATAGGAGAGGAGGGGATTATTGTGCCTTTAACGCTGGGTGAAAAAATTAGAATTATTCTAAATCGGCGAGGCTTGACCATGGCACAACTCGCTGAGCAAACAGGGCAATCACGGCAGAATATGTCGAACAAAATGAACCGCGACAATTTTTCTGAAAAAGAGCTTTATGCGATTGCAAACGCCCTTAACTGTACCTTTGAAGCAGGTTTCATTATGAACGATACTGGTGAGAGGATATAAGCAGCGTTGTCAGTCATCGAGGAGCTTTGCGAAGCAGGAGGGCCGTTCGTGTCAATCAGATATGACAAGCTATTTGCGTTGCTCAAAGAGAGAGGGCATACAGCGACATATTGGCTTCGACAACAAGGGCTTCACGCGGCTACGGTATCAAAGCTACGCAAACATGAACGAGTCAATACGGATACCATAGAACGCCTGTGCGCCGTGCTTAAGTGTCAGCCCGGCGATATCATGGAATATGTGGATGACAACGAGGACGCAATGGACTACGCCGAAAGGAATATAAAGTGAAGCGCATCGATCCGCAGACCGCCGCGGCCCGCCTCCTGGAGGCCCCCGCCGTGCGCATCCTGGCCCACAGCCATCCAGACGGCGACACCCTGGGCAGCGCCTGGGCCCTGGCCCACGCCATGCACGCCCTGGGCAAGCCGGTGCGCGTCCTGTGCGAGGACCCCAGCCCCGCCATGTTTGATTTTATGGCCGAGGGGCTGGAGCAGTCTGACTTTGATGACGCCCTTGTCGTCAGCGTGGACGTGGCGGAGGAGAGCCTGCTGGGCGACACCCTGCAAAAAGCCTACGGCGGCAAGATTGACCTCAGCATCGACCACCACGCGACCAACGGCCTGTTTGCCGCGCAAAACCTCGTGGACGGCTCCGCCAGCGCCTGCGCCGAGGTGGCGGGCGAGCTCATCGACGCCATGGACGTGCCAATGACCCAGCGCATCGCCGCATGCATCTATGCCGGTATCAGCACGGATACCGGCTGTTTCCGCTATGCCAACACCACGGCCCGCAGCCATCTGTGGGCCGCGCGCTGCATGGAGCTGGGCGTGGACACCGAGCCCCTCGACCGCGCGTTCTTCGAGACCGAGACCAGGACCTACCTCGCCCTGGAGCGCATGGCCTTCGACGGCCTCAAATATTATTGCGGCGGCCGTGCGGCGGTGGTGGCCGTCACGCAGGAGATGTTCCGGCGCAGCGGCAGCAACGACGAGGAGTATATCAAGATCGTGGCCCGGGTGCGCAACGTCGAGGGCGTGCTGGTGGGCGCGGCCATCCGCGAAAAAGAGGACGGCAGCTACAAAATCTCCATGCGCAGCCACGAGCCCGTGGACGCCGCGGCTTTATGCGCCCGCATGGGCGGGGGAGGGCACGCGCGCGCGGCCGGCGCGAGCAGCGAGCTGCCCCTGGAGGAGACCATCGCGATGGTTGTGAGGCATATCGAGGAGGCCCTGTCATGAAAGAAAAACCCCGCAACCCCTGGAAAATCGCCGCGATCGCGCTGATTTGCCTGCTTGTCGCGGGCGTGCTGTTTGTCCTGTTTGCCATGGGTGCGTTCAATGGGCTGCGCTACAGGCATAAATACGACAACCGCGAGCCGGACCTCCTGGAATCCGCCTGGTACGGCAGCTGGGGGCAGGTCAACCAGCCCCTCGCGCTGCCCGGGGGATGGCGGCAGATCGTACAGGACAGCCCTTTCCACCCGGGCGGGCTGCGCATGCAGTACGGCCTGGACGAGTGGTCCACGCGCTACCGCCTGGAGGGCAAAACCTATCCGAGCATCGACGGCTCCACCGTGATGCTGCCCATGGCGGTGGAGTTCGCGCGGCAGCACCTGGGCCTCCTGGACGAAACGGACGCCCGGCTGTTCGCGGAGTTTTCCACCACCGGCGTGGCCTATGAAAAGCTGTTCAACCTGTTCGACGATGCTTTCAGCTACGCGCGGGACGAACGGGGCGAGTGGGTTTACGCGCAAACGGGCCGTCCCCTGGACCTGTTCCTCGGCACGCTGTATTCGGACAGGGAGCTGGCCGTGGCCCGGCGTAACGGCGTCGTGCCCGTCGCCAAGCCCATCTGCAAGGACGCCTTCGTCTTCATCACCCACAGGGAGAACCTCGTGGAGGGCCTCACCATCCAGCAGGCGAAGGGCATTTTCTCCGGCGCGATCACCAACTGGAGGGACGTCGGCGGCGCGGACGAACCCATCCGCGCATTCCAGCGCGAGCCGGGCTCCGGCAGTCAGACGGGCATGGAGGACCTGGTGATGAAGGGCACCCCCATGGCGCCCGCCGAGATGGTGGGGCGCGTCGACTCCATGGCCGGGCTCATCGAGCAGGTGGCGGAATACCAGAACACCCCGGCCGGCATCGGCTACACCTACAAGTACTATATCGACAACCTCTACAAGAACCCGGACATCAAGATCCTGCAAATCGAGGGCGTCGCCCCCACCGAGGCCAACATCGTCGCCGAGACCTACCCCTTAAGCGTGAACTACTACGGTGTGATCCGGGAAGGCGAGGAGGAGGGCCCGGGCGGGCTGTTCCTGGAGTGGATTTTGAGCCCCGAGGGGCAGGAATGCGTGAAGCAGGCGGGGTACACACCAATTGACAATTGACAATGAACAATGTACAATGAAGTCCTCCCTCCTCCTCCTCGACAAACCCCCCTCCCTCACCTCATTTAGCGCCGTCGCCCGCGCCCGCCGCATTTTAGGCATCAAAAAAGCCGGCCACACCGGCACCCTGGACCCCATGGCCACCGGGGTGCTGCCCATTTTGCTTGGCGGGGCAACGCGTTTCGCGGAGTTCCTGCCCAGCCACGACAAGGCCTACCTCGCGGGATTCCGGCTGGGCGTGACGACCGACACCCTCGACATCACCGGCACAGTGCTGGAGGAGCGACCGGTCAATGTCACCCGCGAGGAAATCGAGCGGGTCCTGGCGCAATTCCGGGGAAAAATCATGCAGACCCCGCCCATGTACTCCGCGAAATCCCAGGGCGGCCAGCGTCTCTACGCGCTGGCCCGGCAGGGGATCGAGGTGGAGCGCGAGGCCCGCGCGGTGGAGATATTTGCGCTGGAGTTACTTGACGAAGCTAGTATTTTTGTCGAATGTTCCGCGGGCACCTACATCCGAAGCCTGATCGACGACCTGGGCCGGGCCCTTGACTGCGGCGCATGCATGACCTCTCTGCGGCGAACGAAGGCCAACGGCTATGGCATCGAGCGCTGCGTCACGCTGGAGCAGCTGGAGACGCTCGGCTCCACCGAGCGGGGCGAACCGCGCGGTTTCATCCCCTTGGACGAGGCCCTGTCGGCCTACCCGGCGGTGCATGTCTCCCCGGCACAGGCCGTGCGGTTCCGCAACGGCGGCGCACTCGATCTCGCACGCCTGCAAATAAAAAACCCGGCGGAGGGCTCCCTCCACCGGGTCTATGGCGATGAACTGTTTCTTGGTCTCGGGCGAATACAGGGTGAAGAACTGGCGATCGCGCGGCTGTTGGTGGAATAGGCAATTCCCCTCCGTGGAGGGGTGGCGCGTAGCGCCGGGGTGGTTGTGCGGAGCACTCAATTCAGCATTGTCCAAACCCCTGCAAACGAATTGAACACCTTCCGCACCCTGCACCGGTACATCTCGGGCGTCACGTGCACGGCGTCGGGCAGCAGCGCGGCGTCCCCCTTGGTGATGGCCGCGCCGTACTCCAGCGCGACGATGCGGTGGGTGTTGAGCTTCCCGCCGGATTCGAACACGATCACGTCCCCCTCCTCCAGACGGTGGAAGGGGGTTTCCCTTGCCAGCAGCAGGGCGCCCGCGCAGATAGTGGGCTCCATGGAGTCCCCCGTGACCACCACGAAGCGCCAGCCCAGCACCGCGCTGGAGCCCGTGAGGCCCTGGTACAGCAGCACGGGGAACACCAGCGTGAGGAAGACAACGCAGCACGCGAGCGCCAGGTTCAGCAGGGCGTTGGCCTGCCGCGGGCGCAGGCGCAGCGGGGCCAGATGGATTTTCGGCAGCCGGGGCAGGCGCCGCCAGGGGGGCGGGTCGTAGCCCTCCGGCAGCGGCGGCAGGGTCCACGGGTTGCCGTCCAGCACGGGCGGAATCCACGGGTTGGCGTAGGGCATGGCGTAACACGCTCCTGAGCTTGTCCATTTTTTCGATTTAAATTATACCAGTTCCTGGGAGCGAATTCTGGTGCTTTCTGCGCCTGCGGAAAAATATTTTGCGCAAAAAACGACCCGGCGGCTCTCTTGAACCGCCGGGCTGTTTTGCTGTCTTGCTTCAGCGTTTTTTCTCTTCGATGCACAAAATGTAATCCGTGTTGAGCATATGGAGCTTTTGTTTGCCTGGCTTGCCGGTTTGCATGGCCAGCCACTTGCCCTGCGCCGATTCCACCATGCCGGTCATGCTGAAGCCGCCGGCGCCGGAATTCGTTATCTTGCAGCGTTTTCCGACAAAGGGCTGCAGTGCTTCGCATGAGGGCTTGATTCCCCTGCGCCTGCGCCGCCGCTGCACGCGGAACACCTGCGCGGAGGAGATGGCCCCCAGGAAGATGACAAAAAACATGATGAAGATGGGATTGTACACGGCAAAGCTTGAAGTATCGGGTGAGATTAAGCTTGCAACCGCAGCTAAGGCAACGATTCCACAGGCAAATACCAGAACCCACAGAATCAGCTTCGTGGACAAACGCATTGCGCTTCCCTCCTTTCCCAAGCGGCTACTTCTGCTGGATGCGGATGATGTAGTCCGCGTTCACCATACTGATTTTGACATTGCCGTCCTTGCCGGTATCCACCGCCAGCCAGTTGCCATCCACGGATTTCACAACGCCTTTGGTGCTCGAACCGCCCATGCCGGAAAGCATGATGGTGCATTGCTTGCCGATAAACTGCTGCAAAGATTCGTTCATCCCGTTCACTCCTTCAGAATTATTTCGCGTATGCCGCCACCTGGAGCATAAAGTCGCCCAGCTGGGCCCCGAACTCCGGCGCGCCGTCCATGATCAGGCGGCCGGCCTTGGTGGCGTCCATCATGTCGTCGGTGTCCATCAGGATGCCCAGGGCACTGTCCAGGCAGTCGAAGCGCAGGGTGAAGAAGGGCATGGCCCGCTTGTATTCGCCCCTGCCCGCACGGCTCTTGCCCGCCTTGACGCGGATGTACGCCGCGACCTCCGGGTGGCCGTCCACGGCCCAGGAGTACACGCGGTCGGGGCTCTGCAGCGCCCAGCCGTGGATGCCCTCGTGGCCGTTCTTGTTCAGGCAGCTGATGCCGCTGGACAGCAGGTAGAAGAAGCTCTTCACCAGCAGGGACTTGGTGGCCTCGTCCTCAGGCGGCTTGGTGGCGCCCAGCAGGGCGCTCATCTTCAGCAGCACCTGCATGAAGGCCAGGAACATCCCCAGGTGCTTCACCGCGCCGATCATCTTCGGCAGCGTGGCGGGGCTCATCTTGCCCTTGAAGAAGGCCACGAACGCGTCGATGCTCTTGAACTGCAGCTCCACCATGGCGTTTGTCGCCACGCTGTCGGCGCAGACCTTCCACTCGCCGTCGTTGACGGTGAAGTGCGTGGCGACCTTGCCCGCGGGCACGTCCGGGGTGAGGGCGCTCACCTGGAAGATGCAGCGCGCCTTCTCGAACTTCTTGGCCAGGGCGGGCACGTCGCTGGCGATGACCTTCACCAGGGGCAGGGCGGCGTTAAGAAATATTTTGTATGCGAACAGGGTGTCTTGGTCGATCAAAAGAATTACCTCCAATCAAATAGCAGGGGCGTGCCGGAATTTAGAACAATCCTGTGATAAAATTCCAAATCGTTACCACTAGATCCCGAATGAACCCAAAGGGCAGCAAAAGCGGCAGCGGGATTGGCAGCGGAATCGGCAGCGGGATGGGTATAGGTATCATGCGGAAACCTCCTTGTTTTGTAGTAACAGCGCCTGTAGGGGCGGCTAGCAAGCCGCCCGAAACACGAAACAAGAATTTTTGCAGCGGGTGGCTTGCTAGCCACCCCTACAGCCGTGCGTCAATCTACACCTCGTCGTCCCAGTTGTCGTCCACCTCGAAGTCCTTCTTCATCACGTCGCGCACGTTGGCGATGATGCCGTTGGAGTCGATCTCGGCCAGGCTCATCAGGTCCTCGTGCAGGCCGATGGTGGAGAAGCTGTCCTGCCAGCCCAGGCGC
>Ga0082212_10009978_pt1 | contig 12195 bp, 19 predicted proteins | sample TergutNt197P3_FD_71548 | JGI IMG/M metagenome (GOLD analysis project Ga0082212, IMG submission 71548) | Neocapritermes taracua P3 segment gut microbial communities from Petit-Saut dam, French Guiana - Nt197 P3 | ecosystem: Host-associated > Arthropoda: Insects > Digestive system > Gut ... | reverse complement strand
TTCGCTTAACCATATCTCTCGCGTTGCCATATGATCACCTCGTTTTTTCCCAGTGTATCATATGTTTCATCGCTTGTAAAGTTTTTGCTGACAAGATATACTAGGGATAGGATTCGCTTCTTCATGTGAACAACCTCTTTCTTTTATAATACGACACTTTGTTTTACATTATACCGCCAATTTGACGAAATGTCAATATAAATTTCGACTGTATGGCGTTTATGTTGAATATTCCCTATATCATAATGTAAGCTAAACGCAAGAGGGGGGATTCTTATGCAATCATTACGTCTAAGAGAGTTGCGGGATAAGCATAAATTAACACAACATGAGGTTGCAAACCGTCTGCGATTATCGAGTGACGCATACTCCCTTTACGAACTTGGAAAAAGACAAGCAAATTATCAAACTCTGTGTTTACTTGCCGATATGTACAATGTCAGTATTGATTATTTGCTAGGTCGGAGCGACACAAATCTTATATACTTAGATGGTGAAGAAACCGAGATTATAAATAAGTTCAGATTATTAGATAAGCGCGGCAAGGATACAATAAAGGTAAATATAGACTTTGAGGTATCCCAAACACCTATAAATGAAAATATAAAAAAATCGGCAATGTGATATATATAGATTTTTGAAAGAACGGTTAAGCCGTTCTTTTTTTCGCTCAAAACTGTATGCTCTCTTTCGAGCGAATACACCCGCACGGTACAGTGTCAAAAATCAAAACCCGCCGTGGACAAACCACTTGTAACCGTGTGTATCGCAGTTTTAGGCAGATGTAAATTGGCTTTTGCGACATAAAAGGGGTTTTTAACTGTATGCGCCTGTTGGCGCGTTTTTTATTTTATTTCACATTCCATTGACATTTGCCTAAAACTGCGAGGATTAGTAACTACAAGTGGTTCATCCACTGTGCCATACTTTGAAAATCTGACACTTAAAACACCGAGGCGGGCGGTCTCCCGCCGGAAAGGAGCAGAGCATGAGAAACTTCAAATATTTTGATCCGACCCCGGCAACCTTAGAGGAGTTGAAAGCTCAGTATAGAAAGTTAGCATTTCAGCACAACCCCGACCGTGGCGGGAATCTTGACACCATGAAAGCAGTCAACGCCGAGTATGACTTGCTGTTTCCGAAGCTGAAAGACATTCACAAGACCAAGGACGGCGAAACATACACAGCAAAACAGACCACGACAGAAACCGCCGACCAGTTCAAAGAGCTAATCGCGGAACTGATGAAGATGGATAACATCATAATTGAGATTTCGGGTGTTTCGTATGGGTAACTGGCAACACGAAGCCGCACAGGGACAGACTGAAAGCTCTCAATTTCCGATGGCACAGTAAAAAGTATGCGTGGTATTTGAAACCGGTGGATTACAGGAAACGAAGCAGAAAGGACTATGACCTTGACGAAATCCGCAATATGTATGGCACAAGCGGAGCGGTGAACAGCAGGGGAATGGTGAAGATTGAGGAAAGCGCATAAAACAACAAAAAAGACGGTTGCAATCAGCAATCGTCTTTTTCTGCAAGGTCGAGCCTATAATTTTCTAAAAATCGTGTAAGAATCGTGTATGGCTGTTTCTTATCAAGCAAAACCCTTGTAAATACTGGATTTTTTGGTTTTTGGTGGTCTATCATTACCCATAAAATAACCCCTGCTACTATTGCTAACTGGTATATCCTTTTCTATACTATCAATCAGATTGAGGTCTATTTCCGTGGTTGTATCGCCGTTGTTGAATACGATTGTGAGCCGTCCATCATCGTACAGATAGATTTTGTTTACAAGAACACCAATCAATGTTTTACGATATTTTATGTCTGAAATATCTCCTGTTTGCAAGTCCTTTAAGAAAAATACTATTTCTCGGCGAGTCATTTTAACTTTTCGGCTTTCCTCAATCGCCAACTGGATTTCCAGTTCCTTCGCTTCTTTTCCCATTTGGGCTATCTCCGACAAAACCATTCGCTTTGTATCGTCATCTTCGCATAGTTTCAAAGTAGTCATAAGACTGTCTCTCTGCTTTTTATTATCCGCAATCAGTTTTTCGAGCCTTTTCAAATTCGCATTGTTCTTTTGCTCGGATTCGTTAAAGGCAATAACATCACTTGCGATTTTTTCAATGTTTTCGTCCGTCAGTATTTTTCTACATTCATTAATAACAATATCCTCAATAAGTCCTTTGCGAACATTTTTCTTGTTGCACAGTTTCTTCTTTTTACCATTGCACATATAATATCGGTGAATTTTATTCAATTTACCTGTACCGCTCCAACCTGTCATCTGTTCGTCCGCTTATAGCTTCATCCCAATATTCAGAAACCACAGTATAATTATTTCGCTTGCAATGCTCACGGCAAACCTTTAATTGTTGCTCAATACTGGTTTCGCTTTGGTTATCGCTACTGTATCTGGCGTATATTACAACATTCATACCAATTATCCTTGCCTTAGTTGGATTCAATGGGTTCTGCTTTTTTCACAAACCTAAAAGGCTTATCTTCCCTTGCTTGTTTAGCCATTGCTGATTGAGCCTTCCGCCCGTTAATTGCCTTGTATAAAGTGCCTTGGCTTACATCACATCGTTTGCATATCTCAGCAATACTAAAATCTTTGCTGTCATACATCGACAATGCAATTTTTATGTCTTTCTCGCTCTTGGGCTTTCTGCCGCCTTTTCTTCCTCTTGCTCTCGCCGCCGTCAATCCCTCGTGTGTCCTCTCGACTATCAAGGCTCTCTCAAACTCTGCCAATGCACACATAACAGTCGTGAGTAGCTTCCCTGTCGCTGTGCTTGTGTCAATGCTTTCCTTTGCAGATATAATGGTAACGCCTTTGTTCTGGAAAAAGTCAATTAAAGCAAGTAGGTCTTTTGTTGAGCGTCCCAATCTCGAAAGGCTTTCAATGTAAACAGTATCGTCTTCCCGAACCTCGTCTTTCAATCTGTCAAGCTGAGGTCTGTCAGCTTTCGTACCTGTCAGCTTTTCCATAAAGCGATACCGCTCGTCAATCCCCATAATGTCAAATAAATCTGTCTGTCGTGCTAATTCTTGGTCTTGTGTTGATACTCTACCGTAACCGTATTTCATGGCTTCAGCCCCCTGTCATTTTGAGAACCTCTCTATCTATCTCGACAATTATATTATATCATACGTTAGAATAAATGTCATTAGAATAATGTAAAAGTTATTATAATGTTCGTGTGTGCTTTTCGCCCTTTTGCCGACATAAAAGGGGATTATATTAAATCATGGTTTGTTGTAATTCTCCTATAAATGATTAGGATTATTATCTAAATGGTTTTATGTTTATATGTCTTTTTCTATATAAATAACAATAGGTGCAAGCCGAACTTTTTGATAAATCTGACTTTGTGAAAAGACATCTTCTAATTCTGTTGCTGCACGCATAATTTTTTCAAATGAATCCGATATTGAGCTATTTTCTTCGGATGAAACATTTTCTGCCGTTTGTTCAACAGGATTTTCTTTCGGGAGATAAGTTAATTGTCCGACCATAGTCCATTTCATACTTGGTACATTTCCGTATAAATGTCTTAATCTTTCATCACCTATACGTAAATATTCCTTTTTCAAAATCCCAGTAAATTCAATATTAGTTCCATCTATACCTGGGTCAATTTGTACTTCATATAATCCGTTTTTGAAAAAATCTGCTATGTACTTTAAGTTAGATAACAATGTTCTGTCTTGCGACAATCCATCTTCTCTTATGATTTGTTTCGCGCTAGTCTTTTTTCTATCCTCCTCAGACAAACTACCATACTTTGACTCTGCAATAATTTCTCCTAGTTTGTTGAATTTGTCGGTATATTCTACGAGACGAAAATAATCAAATATGTGTGCCTGTCCTACTATTTTGAAAAGAAAAGAGTTTGATATTTTATTTAAGTCGAGTGTGCTACAATTACTGTCAATTATATTTATTGAAGTGCTAAGCCTTTCTTCAAGCTGATTGTACAAATTATCGTACATAACTTTACTTTCAATTTCCTCAAGGGTTTCCTCTGTTTCAGATTTAACTAAATCTTGGGTAAATGCTTTTTTTACATCATTGCCAGTTGTAAGTCTATTAAAGTATGTATTAGTTACTCTTTCAGCTATCCCCTCAAAGACTTGTGAATATAACGAATACATCCTTCCGCTATCAAGATAAATAAAGTCTCTTATCTTCATTGGTAGTTATTGTCCTTTCTATCGAATTTTACTTGCAATCGACTTTTTTGAGCTATATGCTCGTTTAATAATGCTACATACTTTTTTTCTCTGTGAGTAATTAACGCCCACAATGAAATTCCCAATGCAATAAAACTGATGGCGATTACTGCAATACCAAAATAAATAATAAATTCCATCATTCAATCGCCTCAACTCTCGAAAGCATAATCTGTATCACTGTTCCCATTATACCGCTTATTAATGCAAGTATGCCCGATATAGTAAATATTCGTTCCCTGAATAAGTCTGATGCAAATTGTGTTATCTCGCCATATAACAAACTTCCGTACATCACGGATGAGCATAAAACAAGAAGAATGAAGAATCCTATAAAAACAGTTAAAACAAAGTCCTTGACTTTCATATTCAACCCAATAATATCACTCAATGACTTTGAGCTAATCATTATTGTAAAGAATAATATTTCAGTATTGTAGTCAAATAAATTTTTTGAACTGCCTGTAAGATATGTAAGCAACAATGATATAGTGATTGGAATAAACGCAAACAGCATAGTGAATAAAGCCCATTTCACAAGCCTGTTCGCCACAGACACCCCTCCTCGTCCAACGTTAATACTCCAACACTTTATCACAGTATATCATGTTCGTCAGTGTATTTCAATTATTAGCCAATTAATTATTTCTGTTATGCCAAAAATATTTTTCACCCCCATTTCTCACCGGTCATCCACCGTTGAACTTTCTCCTCTTTGAGATAAATCATATTGACCTCATATCGAAGTCATCACGGTGGAGATGCAGTTCATCCCGATAAATTAAAATAAGACGGTCATTACGAACCATCTTACTTTACATCGACCCAAACTGTCACGCTAAAGCCACCTCGAAAATAGTGGTAGTAGGTGTTATTTTTTGGGTTTTTGGTGGATGCGAGGGGAGTTCAACTGCCACGATGCCCCCCTCGTATAGGATTATACCGTTTTACCCTGTCCCCGCTAATCCTTCACAGTACAAGCATTTTTTGCAGTACACTTTTTAATCTGTCCCTATATGTTTTATATCGTTTGATGCAACTTTAATTGCTCCGTGCAACTCCCTGTGCAACTAATTTTGTTGCGATACTTGCGATTATTCTGTCTGATAATAACCCACTGTCGCTGTGTTCTAATGATAGCCGTAAAAAAATTACGGACGATGTTGACATCTACAGTTTTTGAGGGTATACTATATTCAAAGGGGCTGATACCATGCTGAAAAAATTCTCTGTGACAGGCTTCAAAAACTTTAAGGATACAGTCACTATCGACTTTTCAGATGTTCGGGATTACCGTTTCCATCCCGAGTTTGTAGCTAATGGATTATTAAACACTGCTATCATATACGGAAAAAATGCCGTAGGCAAGACAAATTTTGGGCTTGCTTTATTTGATTTGGTATCGCATCTAACCACAAACAATGTTACGCCGGGGCTCTATGACTACTATTTGAATGTGAATAATAAGAATGGATGTGCCGAGTTTGAATATGTCTTTCAGTTTGGTGCGGATGAAATAATATATTGTTACAGAAAATCTGATAAAAGCGAATTAAGTTTTGAATGCTTGCAATTAAACGAAAAGACTTTGCTTAAAAATTCCGGTGCGATGGATGGCGATAATGGGGGTCTTATAGAACTCGCACCTAACCTAAACTGGGAGCATAACTCCGAAGGATCCGCGCTTAAATATTTTTTGTTCAATTCATCATTAGACTCCAAGCATCCTCTCAGTAAGATGTTGAAATTTGTCAATCATATGCTGTGGTTCAGAAATCTTGATGACAACAGGTTCATAGGTTATAGGGAGAAAACCCGCGATTACCACACTTTCATGTTTGCGAACCAAAAGTATATGACTGAGTTTAATGAGTTGCTTAAACAGTCGGGTATTGAAGAGTCTGTCACCGTTAAAAAGGATACGGACGGGGAATTACGCCTCTATTTTGACACCAACCCACCGCTGCCGTTTCAGAAGGTGGCTTCTAACGGGACGAAATCTCTTTACGCATTTTATTATTGGTACAAGACCGCGCCTGATGTCTCTTTCATGTATCTGGACGAGTTTGATGCCTACTATCATTATGAATTGTCGGAGTCCATCGTAGCCATGCTTGAGAAGATGGGCGGATTCCAAAAAATTCTTACGTCACATAATACCAATTTATTGTCAAGCCGCATTATGCGTCCTGACTGCTATTTTATTTTAACGAAAGATAAGCTAACCTCCCTTGCAAACGCGACCGAGCGTGAGTTGCGCGAAGGGCACAATTTGGAAAAGTTGTATATGAACGGGGAGTTTAATGGACAGGGCTAAAATTCTGATTCTTGTCGAAGGCGCGCGAATTGATGCGCGCCTTATGAAGCATCTTTTTTGTGTTTATGGAATTGACGCTAAGTATGAAATCGTTTCGTACAATACAAATATCTATGTTCTCTACAATGAAATGTTTTATGCCGGCAAGCCCGGAGACATGGATACTTTACAAGTTTTGAAAGCGCATGAGCAGGACGAGACGAGGAAGCAAATCTTCGTTCAGGGCTACACAGATATTCTTCTTATTTTCGACCTTGACCCGCAAGATCCGCAGTTCTCTGAAGAAAAAATAACCGCGATGATGAACTATTTTGTTGAGTCAACCGATATGGGTAAACTCTATTTGAACTATCCGATGATAGAGGCTTTCTACCATATGCGTGACATTCCTGACAGCGACTATTATGAACGGATCGTAACATTTGATGAACTTCGTAACCACACCTACAAGCAACGCGTTAATGCGGAAAATCGAAACCGTGATTACTCAAAATTCTCTGTGACGCGCGAAGAATGTAATATAGTGATTGAGCAAAACATAGAAAAGGGTTGGTGCATACTATGCGTTAACCCTAGAAATCTTGTTCCTGATGGTGTTGCGGTATTAGCTCGTCAGTTAAAAATGCTCAACGAGCATGAAAAACTGTTTGTGCTGTGTACTTGCGTTTACTTTATAGCAGAATATAATCAAAATTTACTTGCATGATATTGCGTGCATATCTTGAAACGTTGCTATATACCTAAAACACCCCTTTTAATAGCATCAAATCTTGTACCACCGATGTATTTACCGCCAATTTGAACACAGAGTTTTGCTGCATTATGTGTTTCAAGGTATCTTATAACATCCTCAGAATCAGCGGTTGGAATCTCTTTTTGTATTTTCTTTATAAGATTCTTACGCATCACCCACAAACAATCACCTTTGCTCTCGTGATTGTATAGAAGTCCATCGTTCAACTCTTTAAATTTTGCAGAGTCAATGGGAGTTTCTATGTTAATTGAAAGCAATCTGACAGCATCCGAACCACTGCCAATATTATATTCTCCGGTGAACAGAACACCACAAGTGGGTTCTTTATTCTCTACTTTATTTCCCTTCATTTTCACCCGACCACTGTTGTTCCCGATAATTCGTGCGATTCCCAAAAGGTTTTTCTCTAGCTTATCTTTAGTTTCTTTATTTTCAGTCGGAAACAAGTCATCCAATACTACAACACAATCATCTTGTTGAAATAGAAGTGCTTCTACTCCCGCCAAAGTACCTTTTAATCCTTTCGGAGATTTAATTCCATCATCGCGATTGTATAATTGTGTTTGAAAAGCAGCATATGGTGTTTTAAGTTTGCTCGGGGCTCCAACTATAAATAAACAACAGCATGGGATTACTCCTGCATCAATAAATGCGCGATGCATGACATACATCAACGAATGAGAAAGTATTACCATACCAGCATCAGGGGTTAGGCACACAATTTTGCTCATCCATTTGGCAGCCTCCAGTTCGCTATAATTTCTAATCCCTTTAATGGTAATACATACTCACTATCATCTGCGTCACGGTATTCCTCCATGAACGTCAGGCGGAGTTTGACAGATGGAATAATTTCGTCATTGTCATGAACATTGACCATGCTAATTACCATTGGTATGAAATTTGCGAGGTGCTGCGGCTTACCATATAGCGCGAGGTCTGCGCCTTTTATACGCGATGCCTCGGTAAACGAGTACAACCCGTTTTTTACACGGTATATATGCCCGTGGGTCATGTATATTTTTACGCCATCTAGCGTAATTAACAACTCTGTCTCTCCATGCGCCTGAAAATCGCCGTTACCCTTGACCATGTAGAAAGTGATGTCTGGGAACTGTCGGCGCAACTCTTGGACATCGCTGATATTATCGCCTAAATGCAGAATGACATCGGGATTGGTCTGCTCGGTGGCGTAACGCATACGGTCAATATGCCGATGGGAATCGGATAAAACAAGCAATTTCATAGACTACCTCAGAAAAACACACATAGCCAAATGCAGGGCGGGTCGCTTGAAGTGCAATTCACTCTATGTTTTTCATGGGGTTGTATCAAAAGCGTGTCGCCTTTAGACATTGTTGCGGTTTTGCTGTTCTCAAACTCGATGACCGCGCTACCCTCTATTAGCACAACAAACTCCGTTTCGGACTGGTCGTACCAACCTGAAATTTGCCCGGTGCTGACAATACGCTCAATACGCACATTGCCGTTTTCGGCTAAAACAGTTATCAATTCTTCCGGTAAGGGCAGCTCAGGCAGGTCAAAAATGTTCATCGGCTTCTATCTTCCTTAATCAACAACGTAGTTTCACCATGATTCATGGAGAGTATTGTTCGTACAATTCGCGGGTGTGACAGCCTCATCCGCACAATATCATTAAGAGCCTGTCCGCTGGAATAGCTGTGGATTACCGTAATTTCAGTCGTGTTCTTGTCAGCTGAAGAAATGAGATGTTCCAGAGCTTTCTTCGTATGGCAGACAGAACAGCTTCAGAAGTAATTCCTCTTGGCTCTAACTGTTCTGCGACCATTCTGTTATTTGCGATTCCTAGGTTAGATGTCATTTGAGTAATATAACCTCATAAAAAATGATTTGTTATGCTTGTATAATACCATAACTAGACACTATGGACAAGGGACAGACGTGAAATCGCGCCGTAGCGCGACCTCCCCCCCCGATTTTCTCATCATTTCATAAAGCTATATGGGCTTTTGAGTTCCTGCCTTGGTCAATGTCGATGCCATATCATCACCGCCTTTGCTGTCTGTCGGTGACAGCTTAGTAGCTTTTAGGGTTGGTGAACTTTCAATGGGTTCTGCAACCTCGGTTACTATACCCGCAAGTATCGTTGCATATGTCAGGTAATCTTCGGAGGTTTCAAAGCTGCAAGTCTTTTCCCCGGCGAGTGTGAAACTGACGATACTGTATCCTAGGTAATGCAGATTGTAATCCGGGGAGTATCGATTATTTCTTCCGGTCAATTTTTCAGTGCCGCCAAAAGATTACATGAACTTATAGATGTTCTCAAGCATCTTCACATCATTTCTTTTGCTTATCGTCACAGGGGAAACTTCAATCTCCGCAAAAGCTGCCATCACATCGTCAATTCGCCTGTAACACATCTCCTTCTGTGCCAACAACAAGGACTTCTTCTCCGGCAGTAACGACACCAACCGTAACATCCTCCGTCTCATCTTAACGTCTGTTACATCTCTACGGATAATCTCTACAGCTTTTTCTTTCTTATAGAAATCCCCAAACGGTACAATATGCCGGAACACGTTCAAAAACACCTTCCGTCCTTTACCGCACAGTTGCTCTATCTGGTCGGATGTAACAAGCCTGTCGGTGCAAGCGCGAATTGCTACCGATTTCACCAACTTAACTTCAACCCGTAGCAGACCCGCAGACTTGTTTGCTAATGTATTTAGCTCTTTGTGTTCGGACGTTTCTTCTTTTGCACGCTCTTTGAGATACCTCTCCAAATTATAAATCCTGAAATTGATACCGTTACTGTTACCATCCAAACAAAACCCGATGTATTTACCAATCTCGCAGTTGCGCGATGGCGAAAACCCTTTTACCCTGCCGATGTGTTTTAATACCCGAACGTAGTCGGCTACTTTTGCGCGGCTTTGTACATCTATGTCGGTTGAGAGGTGCATTTTTGAAATGTCGAACTCATCAAGCATATAGGCGAAGTTGAAGTAACCGTTTACACGTTTCTCCAGTTTGCTAACCAATTTCTCAGCGTTACCTTCATCTGGCTCATCGCCGTTTAGCATAACATTTGTGTTCACGGTAAGCTGCACTTTCTTCTTGTACTGCTTATCGTGGTATGTAACGAGTATACCTTTGTCAGCCATTGTTTCATCATAGAATTTGTTGTCGTCGGAGTATAACATACGGTTTTGAGGTCTGTTGAAAAGTTCATCAAATTTTTCAGAGTCCAATAACATGGTAAGCTCAAATGTGATGTTTGTGTACATATAAAATCACCCAATCTGTAACTATTTTTTACAGATTGATTGTTAGTTCTTACATTATAATTGGTTTGGCTTAGGATATAGACGTCATTGCCATTACCGCTGATTTACACTGGGTTATTTAGGTTAGAAAGTGTCACTAATCCTACATAGTTGACTAATCTTCAAGATATGAATACAGGCTTTTAAGATATTTCAAATTCATACTTTTACTCAGAATAACAGGAGATATGTTAAGTTCCGCGAAGGTAATCATTATGCTTTTGAAATTTCTATCGTTTAACTCTTTTTGAGCAAGCAGCAAAGATTTCTTAGTAGAAATAAGCTCCACTAATGCTTTCATTTTACCCTGCATATTTTCTCTCTCCCGTTTGTGGGGAATTATCGCAGCGATATTATCTTCAATCAGTGACATAGCTTTCTTTTTGTTGTAATAATCTCCGCGTGGCACAATCCGCTGGAAAATCATCATAAAGATTTCTCTGCTACGTTTTGAAAAATGCCATATCTGTTCCGACGTTTTTTATACTCATTAATATTAACCCTCAACAACCGAATCTCAATCCGTAATATTCCCCTAGCTTCCTTCTTTTCAGACTGAGCCTCTTTGTCGTATACTGAAAATTCAACAGGCATTGAACTTCCTTTCAAATCGAAGCTGAGCGTTTTATCTATCAATTTATTAGATTTTTTGTACTTCGGAGCGAACCCCTTAACTTTCCCAAGTCTGTGTAGAACTTTTATGTACTGCGATACTTGCTCCCTGCTGCCAACATCGACATTTGCTGTATAATCAATTCGGGTTAGCACAAAGTCCTTTAACTTAAATTCGGAGTTAAAGTAGTTTTTGATATGCTAGTTAAGATCACGGAGCAATGCCTTGATATTCCTGTCGGTTGGTTTCCACAGCTTGGGTATATCGTCTCCGCCAAGTACTTTTGAGGGATTAACGACCACTCTGATACGATTTTGAGCTAGAAAATGGTTATGTTGGTACTCGAATGAAATCCCGTATGAAGCCAAGGCTTTATCTTCGTGAACGATACCGTATTCTATTGATTTCCCTTTCTTCTGGATAACACGATGATGACCTAACGCATTTTCGTAGGCCGATGCAAGAAGCTCACTAAACTTTCTTTGCGGGCAAATTAATGTTAACTCGAATGTATGGGGTGAGATAATCATTTTGCTCTCTCCATATATATGTTGTGATTATTACACACTATTTACAGAAAACCTCACTACCTATCACATCGATATGGTAGGATAGCTGTTAATAGGTACTCCCAGTAACTCTATTATTATCATTTTACTATACGGTGATGATGTGTGTAGCACATACTATCAGAGGATTATTTTAGTTCAATTGGATTGACCTCAAATTATAACATTGAATACGATAGAGAGTTCTTGTTACGATGATACAGGAAATCTTAACAACCGTCAAGGACTCATGTGTGTGAGTTCACGGTTAACGCATGAAAGCGGTGTACTGGTTGACATAACATGATAGAATCGAAAAGGGAGATGATTTTATTATGTTACGAGAACACTTTGAAGGAATAAGCGACCCGCGGCAACCGTGGAAAGTAAAACACAGTTTAATCG
>Ga0082212_10009977_pt1 | contig 12196 bp, 13 predicted proteins | sample TergutNt197P3_FD_71548 | JGI IMG/M metagenome (GOLD analysis project Ga0082212, IMG submission 71548) | Neocapritermes taracua P3 segment gut microbial communities from Petit-Saut dam, French Guiana - Nt197 P3 | ecosystem: Host-associated > Arthropoda: Insects > Digestive system > Gut ... | reverse complement strand
CAGGAGATCATAGGCGGATTCTTCGCCCGACTGCTGCGCGTAACGGTCGCGCGAACATATTAAAAGCTGATCCGCGCGGAAACTCTGAAATTTCACCGCGTCCGCCCCGCAGTCCGCCGCCGCATCTATCAGTTTCGCGGCTTCTTCCGCGCTGCCGTTGTGATTTATGCCGATTTCAGCGATTACAAAAACGCCCGCGTCGGCGTCGGCGCCGATGGTACGGCCGCCCAGGTTTATTTCAGGTTTTTCGTGTTCAAGTCTCATTTCAAAATCCGCGGTAATTGTATCAATATCTCAGGTAATTGCAGTAAATTTTCCATTGCGATTTCACCGGGAAGCGCCGCCTGCACCCATGCAGGCGCTACGCCGGTCGAAGCCGCGACCCTCGCGTAATTCATTCCCGCGCCGATCGCGCCGCGGCCGTCTTTTTCCGGATTGTCTCCGACAAAAAGCGCCGATTGCGGCTCTATCCGCAGCGTTTCCAACATGAGCGCGAACGGATGCAAATGCGGTTTCTGCCGCTCTTTGCCGTAATCCCAGGAATAAACGATCTTCTCGAACAATCCTTCGATTCCGAGCGCACGAACCTTGCCGCGCTGTACGGACGGGAGTCCGTCGGTAATCATGCCAAGACGGTAATTTTTCCCAAGCTCCTCAAGAAGAGAATCGTATCCGGGAAAAAGGCTTATCTCCGGAACATGTTCCCTGTAGACGCGCACCATATCTTCAAGCGTCATACTCAAACCGGGGAAACGCGTCATAAGACGGGGGAAAACCTCTTTCCTGTCCGCCGCGTGAAAAGCGGTCCGCATGCAGTCAAACGCGGCTTCGTGTTCACATCCGCCGCGCGCGGCGGCTTCGCGCGCCACAGCCCGGTAACCGCTGAAAACAAATTCGTTTTCAGGGTAAAGCGTGTCGTCCAGGTCGAAAATAATCGCCTGAAGAGGTTCTTGCAAAACCCCTGGGAGCGCGGACATCTTGTCCGCAAATCCTTGAAAAGTGCAGGCAGCATGCCTGCGTTCCCGGCAAAACCGGAGGTTTTGCAAGAACCTCTGAATCATCGGGTATCTCCAGTAATAGCCTCTCGGATAATTTCCGCGACACGTTTTGCTCCGCGCCCGTCAACGATTTTCATGCCCTGGCGGGCCATTTTTTCACGCGCGGCAGCATCCGCGTCGATTTTTCCAAGCGCTCCGGCCAGAAATTCCGGAGTCAAATCTTCCCCCGCGCCAAGACTAACACAAGCCCCGGATTCCTCTATCCGGTCGATAGTCGTTTGCTGCAATGAATCCCACGAAAGCGCAAGGAGCGGCACGCCGGAACAAAGCGCTTCATATGCCGATATTCCGCCGGCGGTAACGGCAAGATCACTGCCGCGAAGAAGCCCGGCCGCCGATCCTGATTCCCAGCGAAAGCGCAGGGGATGCAAAGTTTCTTCATTGAAATCTTCCTGCCCCCATTCAACGAATCCGCGCATTCCGACTACTTCAACTTCCCTTTCAGCTTTGGCAGCCCAAAGCCTCGTTCCTTCTAAAACCCGCGAAAAATATTTTCGCGAGTCTCCGCCGCCAAGACTGACAAAAATGGATCGAATTCCCTTCCCGACCGGCGGAGGCCGCCGGCGCGATTCAAAAAACGCCGGATCAAGAATCATATATGCCGCGCCTGCAAATACCCTGTGAGCCGGTAAACCATACCTGGGCGAGCCATCCACGGCAATATCGGAACAAAGCGGGTTTAATCCCAAGTCGTGTATGCTTATTACAGGAATGCTTTTTTCACGCGCCGTCCGCACGAAAGCGTCAAGCCCTCCGGAAAGGCGCGTGTCAATTAAAATAGCCGCGGGGCGAATCGCCGGTTCGCGCCAGAGGCGGGGAAAATCACTATTTTGATAGTCAAATCCCCGCGCTTTCAGTTGTTCGCCGCTCCACTGATCTTCCGGGCGCAGGACAAAAAACGCCCGCGCGCAGTCACGCAATTCTCCGGCAAGAATCATGCAGCGTTTAAGATGGCCGAATCCCATTTGCGGTCCGGCGCCGGTATGAATCCAGAGTAACGGCAGATCGCCGTTTTCAGAGGGATTTTTTTTACAGACCAATGGCGCAACCGTCAGTTTTTTGGCGTCGGGCATAGTCGTCTGCCATTATTTCGACGGGACGGGATATTAGCAAGGCTGTTGATATCCGGGTTAACCGATTTTATGCGAAACAGCTTCGAATATCTCCTTCCAAACCGGAACAATCGGCATAATCTCGTATTCAATAGTATCCGCGATCAGCAGGTATTCCTGGTTTTCCTGTGCGCTGTTCAACTGTTTTATTATTTCGGCGAACTTTTGCATATGTTCCCCAACGGAAACCCCGCGTACAATGATTTCGTCGAGTTTCAACTGATAGCCGCCCGCAATTTTGTCAAGTAGAATGCTGAGAAAGTAAAAACCTTCGCAGAGACTCCCAAGATTTACAAAGTCGTCGGTTTCGGGAAAATCCTGAAATTTTACGGCCAGCGGCGGCGCGGCATTTTCAATCTTTATCAGGTAATCCTGCGCTCCCGCTATGGAATCCACGGCGATTTCCGCAAGCGTGCCTGTGAATATTTCTATTTTTTCCCAACCGCCGGTTCGGTTGAAACTCCCATCGTCGTAACGAATCGCTTCCGGCGCAAGCGGAGAACCGTCCACATGAACTTCACGGATAATGGCAGTGGGTTCAAGGCATTGATCTTCAACATATTTAAGCATTGGGTCGAACGAAGAGAACTCTGAAGGAATCTCCAATTCCCTGCCGTTGACGTAATATCGTGTCATAAAACTGGGCCTTTCTGAAAAATTGACGGCAATATGCCGCCCGGTTAAGCTTATGCAAATTTACGGCCAGAAATTATATCTGATAATTATTTATTAGACTACACCATGAAATATCCGAACTGATTATGTTATATTGGCGTTCGTGACTCAAAGTAAAACAAAAACTCATTTTTCAGGAGAATTTCCGTTATGAAACGAATTGCGCCATGGATTCTGGCAGCAGGAATGATGATCGGCGGAAGCATGACTTCGGCGTTCGCCGCGGACGCATGCACGCGCGACAATCTTAAGGCAATAGTCGTAAAATATTTCGCCGCGCTTGAAGCTAAAGATCCGTCTCAACTGCCGCTTGCGGCAAATGTAAAGTTTACGGAAAACGGCGTCACAATGCCCGTTGGCCAGGGCCTTTGGAAAACCGCCGGCAAGGTAATTCTCAAGCGCGATCTGCTTGATACCTATAAATGCGGCACACATTCCAATGTGGTTATCGAGGAAGCGTACACCGCGCCGAAAACCGCCGCCAAGCCGGACGCGAAAGCAAACCCGCTTTTCGGAAGCAGAGTAAAAACGCCGCCCGAAGGGACTCCGCGCCCGATTCTGTACGGAGTCAGGCTCAAGGTCGAAGGAGACAAAATCTCAGAAATTGAATCCTTTGTGGCGCGCGAAACCGAATTCGCCTTCAACGCGCCGGCTGTACTGTCGGAAACAAAAGATCAGGATTGGGAAAGCATCATTCCAGTTGCGCAGCGCAGCAGCCGGCTTGCCATGATCGCGGCGGCCGACGACTATTACGATATGTTTGCCAAGGAACCCGAAGTGCATACGCCTTTTGCCACACCCTGCGACCGTTGGGAAAACGGCACCATAACGACCGGCGGAACCATGAGCGGCATCGAAGCCACCACCGCGGCGCACGATTGCAGGCCGACCGGACTTGTCATCACGACTCACGGGCCGAGGCGGTTTCTTGTGGACGTGGAAGCGGGAACCGTGGTCGCTTATATGCTTTTCGCAGGCAACCTGCCTGATTTCCATATGTTCCGGATGCGCAACGGCAAAGTGGATCTTATTCAGTCCGTCATCGGCGCGGCCGCCAAAGATATGGGCTGGCCCCACGAACCCGCCATCATCGGGCCGTCGAAAGGCAGCTATTAATATTCATGATGTAACCGTGCGGCAAAACCTTGCAATATCCGAAGGATATTGCAAGGTTTTGCCGCACGGTTACATATTCCGCCAATGAGCGATACCAATCCCCCGGAAAATATTGACGTTGCCGGCAGGCTTGAAGCCGTCGGATTGACGAAGGATTATCACGGACGCAAGGTCGTTGACGGCGTCAGCCTTGAACTGCGGCCGGGCGAGGTGGTCGGTCTTTTGGGGCCTAACGGCGCGGGCAAAACGACGACATTTTATATGATCGTGGGACTCTGCGCTCCTTCAGGCGGCGAGGTAAAACTGCGCGGAGAAAATATTACGGATATGCCCATGTATCAGCGCGCGCGCGCGGGCATCAGCTACCTGCCGCAGGAACCATCCGTATTTCGCAAGCTTTCCGTCATTGAGAATATTCAGTGTATTACGGAAACGCTCCCGATTCCCGCCAGACAGCAAAAGAAACTGACTGAAGATCTGCTTGAGGAATTCGGGATCGCGCACCTTGGCAGACAGGGCGCGTGGACGCTTTCCGGCGGCGAGCGCCGGCGCCTGGAAATCGCGCGGGCGCTGGTGCTTACTCCGGGATATATTTTGCTCGACGAGCCGTTTGCGGGCATTGACCCGCTGGCTGTTCTGGACATACAACGCATTATCAACGGCCAAGGCGGTCTTAAAAACAAGGGAATCGGCGTGCTTATTACCGATCATAACGTACGTGAAACTTTGAATATAACGGACAGGGCCTATATAATTAACGACGGCAGGATTTTAAAGGAAGGCCCGCCCGAACGGCTGGCCAACGACGAGGATGTAAAGAAAGTGTACCTTGGCGAGAATTTCAGACTGATTTAGCGTATGAGCCGAAAACCATATTTAAGGCAAAGTTTGGATTTGCGACTGAGCCAGCGTCTGGCGCTTACGCCTTCGCTGTTGCAGAAAATTGAGATCCTGCAGCTTAATAAACTTGAATTGCAGGAAATGCTTAATCAGGAACTGATCGAAAATCCTATCCTTGAGGAGATACCCGAACCGGAAATCCCCCGCGAACTTTTACGCGTCGACGCCGGTATTCCCGAAGAGAAATTTCCAAATGATATTACGCCTTCGAAGAGTACGGATTCCTTTGAAGAAATTGATTTTCGATATTTCTTTAACGACTATCTGGATACGGGTTACCGTAACCGCGACGCGGAAGACATAGAGCGTCCGGGTTTTGAAACGTTTCTCACCCGGCCGCCTTCGCTTGAAGAGCACCTGAACTGGCAGCTTGGGCTTCTGGATGTAAAACCGGAAATCGCGCGCGCCGCCGCCGAAATCATAGGAAATCTGAATGAAGACGGGTACCTCGACCTCGGCCTTGAGGAATTGAGCGAGGTCTGCGGTATCGGCATGGCGGAAGCGGAAGAGGCGCTGCGCGTTGTGCAGGACATGGATCCGGTCGGCGTGGGCGCGCGCGATTTGCGCGAATGCCTGCTTTTGCAGCTCGCGAACCTTGAAATGAAAGACAGCCTCGCGTGGAAAATTATTGATGAACATTCCAGGCTGCTTGAAGGGCGCAAATTTAAGGAAATCGCTTCCGCGGCCGGATCGTCTTTCGATGAAGTATTACGCGCCATTGAAGCCATTAAAGGGCTGATACCAAAGCCGGGCCAAAAGTACGGCAATCAAAAAGCCGCCTACGTTCAGCCTGAAGTGGTAATTGCCAAAGTCGATGATGAATTCGTCATCATGCTTAACGACGAGGGAATGCCTCAACTCCGCCTGAACGCGAGTTACAGGGATCTGCTCAAAAGCGGCGACATAAGCGGCGAGACCAAAAGTTTTCTGAAGGAAAAATTCCGTTCGGCGGTTGACCTGCTGCGCAGCGTCAGCCAGCGAAAACAGACCATTTACAAGGTCTGCCTCTGCGTCGTAAGCAGGCAGAAGGAATTTCTTGAAAAAGGCCCGGCATACCTGAAACCCATGCTGATTAAGGACGTGGCGGGCGAACTTGGCGTACACAGTTCGACTATCAGCCGCGTGGTAACCAACAAATATGTTGAAACGCCGCAGGGAGTCATGGAATTGCGCAAGTTCTTTACCATGGGCGTGGAAAACGCCTATGGCGAGGATATGTCTATTGTTCAAATCAAACTCAAAATTAAAAAAATGATCGAGGAGGAAAACAAAAAAAAGCCATATTCGGACAACCAGCTTGGTCAGTTGCTGCGGCAGGATAATGTTTTCATCACCCGGCGCACGGTGGCCAAATACCGGGAACAGATGCAGATTGCAGGATCTCATGAACGCAAGAGCGGATATTTAGTCTAATTTTTTGAAAGGGGAAAACACGATGAAAGTAGAAATTACCGGAAGGCATATAGAAATCACCCCCGCGATACGTACCTATGTTCAAAAGAAGCTTGGAAAATTTACAAGGATACTGGGCGACGACATAAACTTTCATGTGGTCGTCGGAGTGGAAAAGGAGCGGCAGAACGTGGAGATTCTGCTTAAATCACGATTCCTTGAACTGGCCGGGAAAGGCAGTTCCAACGACCTTTATAACTCCGTTACGCTGGCGATTGAAAAACTGGAGCGCCAGGCGCTGAAACAAAAAGGGAAAATGATTGAGGGAAAGCGGCAGAAAGCCGCAAAAGAGAAATCCATCAAAACACAGGTTGTGGCGGACGAACCCGCTCCGCGCGCGGCAAAACGCAAAACCGTGACGGTGCGCGAAGAGGCTCTGCGCAAAAAACCTATGACAGTGGAAGAGGCGGCGCTTGAACTTGAACAGGCCGAGTATCCTTTCGTGGTTTTCCGCAATTCCGAAAGCGACGAAATAAACGTCCTTTACCGCAATAAGAAAGGTTCTCTCAGGGTTATCCGGGGATAACATTTTTCGGAAGCGCCGGCCGGGGCGTTTGCCCGGCGCTTCCTTAATTAATGGGGACATCCGCAAACTCCAAAATCAAGGCATGCGACTGAGACAAAAGCGGAGTTTACACATAGGTAAATGAGCATTTTGTCGAAGGAGCATAACGCAGAGTTTGGGGTTTCCGGATGTCCCCTAATTGGATTAGGATTTGAGCGATTCTTCCACGGACAACGAAAAAACTTATCCGAACATATCCGCCGGCGTCCCGGTTAAAATAACCGTTGGTGAATTTGTAAATGAATCCAGGCCGGATCTCAGACTTGAAGTTTTGTGCGGACATGAATATCTGGACAAAATAATCGGGACGGCGCAGGTGCAGAAACTGGGCATGGCGCTGGTAGGCGCTTCCGGCGGAATTCATCCCGACCGCGTCCAGGTTATCGGCCGCACCGAATCGGATTACCTTCAATCAATGGAGGAAGAGGAACGTTCCCGCGCGATTCAGCGAATAAAAAAATACGAAATCTGCTGCATTGTAATAATCCAGGGGGTTGTTGTTCCTGAAGAAATGTTTCAACTTTCTCCCGAGCGGCGCATTCCGTTTATTCAGGGCAGTCCGGAAATCAATTCGGCGAAAATCACGCTTTGGCTGGAAAACCGGCTTGCGCCGCGCGCCACTTTGCACGGAGGGTTTCTGGAAGTTTTCGGTCTCGGCGTGCTGATTCTTGGACCGTCCGGGATCGGAAAAAGCGAATGCGCGCTGGAACTGGTGCTGAAAGGCCATCGTATGATCGCCGACGATTACGTGGAAATATCGCGCCACGGAGACGGCCGGCTTATAGGCGAAGGCGGCAAGGCGCTAAAGCACCATATGGAATTGCGCGGACTGGGTATCATCGACATTAAGGAACTTTACGGCATATCGGTAATCAGCGCGTCGCATAATATAGATTTCGTTGTGCGCCTGGAGCGCTGGAGAGCCGACGGCACGTACGACCGCATTGGAATCGAAAAATCCAGCTTGGATATTCTTGGCGTGTCGCTGCCCGTTATTGACATACCGGTCGCTCCGGGACGGAACGTTTCGACTCTGGTGGAGGTTGCGGCGCGCATACACCTCCTTCACCAGCGCGGCTATAAAACAAACGAACTGAATCTTGACGAGTAAGGCGGCCGTTAATGTATTTCAATCAAAAATTAAAAATCGGAAATCGAAAATAAACATATGTCTCTTCAGGAACTAGTCATTGTCACAGGAATGAGCGGATCCGGCAAGGGAACCGTGCTTAAAGCCTTTGAAGACCTGCGTTATTTCTGCGTGGATAATCTGCCCGTGACGCTTATTCCGAAATTCATTGAGGAAATCCATCGTTACGGCGAGGAGTGCCGTCAGGCGGCGCTGGTGATAGACGTGCGGGCCGGAGGCAAGCTGCGGGCGCTTGAACGCGCGCTCGAAAAGCTGCGCAAATCCGCTTTTCGTCTTTTCGTGCTATTTCTTGAAGCCGACGACGATGTGCTTTTACGGAGATTCAGCGAAACCCGCCGGCCGCATCCGCTTGACGACGGCGGACAGCCCATTCGGGAACTTTTACAGCTTGAACGCGAGCGCCTTGGCAGGTTGAAAGAAATGGCCGACCTGACTATTAATACTTCCGCTACAACCGTCCATGACGTGAAGGCCGATATTGTGCGGCAATTCCGGTGTAGCGCCGAAGATGCGCGTTTCAAGGTAATCCTGATGAGCTTTGGTTTCAAACACGGCATTCCGACTGAAGCGGACATGGTTTTTGACGTGCGGTTTTTGCCGAACCCATATTTCAAGCCAAACCTGAAGGCGTTTAGCGGCCGTGACAAAAAGGTTAAAGCCTATATGCGCAAACAGCCGGAAACAGGCGAGTTTGCCGGACGCGCGGTTGATTTTTTACAATACCTTTTACCGAATTTTATCGAGGAGCGGAAAAGTCAGATTACGATCGCCATCGGATGCACAGGCGGACGTCACCGGTCGGTATTTATCGCCGAAGAACTTGCCGCTAAACTTAAGGATCCGAATCTGAAAATTCAGGTAATTCATCGTGATGAGGCTATTTGATTATGGTAGGAGCTTTGGTGGTAACGCACGGACATCTGGGGCGGGAACTGGTATCCGCCGCGGAAATGATAGTTGGGGATATTTCTTCCCGTATCCAGGCGGTTTCGATCGGATGGCACGACGACGTAAACGACGCGCGTAAAGATATGGAGAAGAGGATCGCCGAAGTGGATGTCGGCGCCGGGGTATTGATTCTTACAGATATGTTTGGCGGCACGCCGTCCAATATCGCGTTTTCATTTCACGATCCCGGCCGCATTGATGTCGTCACGGGAGTAAATCTGCCCATGATCATCAAAATCGTTTCACAAAAAGAAGGGGATACGCTGGATAACCTGGCGAGCGTCGTCCGTGAACAGGGGCGCGCGAGCATAGCCATGGCCGGTGATTTTTTGAACGTATGATCCGCCTGCCTCTGCTTGTTACAAATCGGCTGGGCCTGCACGCGCGGGCCGCGGCTAAACTGGTTCGCCTGGTTTGCGGGTTTTCCAGCGAAGTGCATCTTTCGCGCGAAAACCAGAATCAGCATATTGACGCCAGAAGTATTCTTGGCGTGCTTATGATGGCCGCAGGACAGGGAACAAATTTGATCGCCACCATCGACGGCGATGATGAAGCCGCTGTCGGCGAGGCTATGCAGGAATTATTTAAAAACGGATTTGGAGAAGAAAACTGATGTCGGCCAAGCCGGAAATCGTCTTACAGGGAACCGGAGTTTCGCCCGGAACCGCATTTGGTCAGTTATTGAAGATCGACAGCCGGAACCGCGTGATCTTCAAGATGGAAGTGAAGGATGCCGAAGCCGAGGCCCGGCGTTTCATGGATGCGATTGAAATATCCAAACGCCAGGTGGAAGCGCTGAAATCCAGGCTGGAAGAAAAAGTCGGCGTGGAACACGGCGTCATTCTTGATATGCACTTTCTGATTCTTGACGACCGCGTGTTTCACAATGAAATCCTGGACAGCATCCGCCGGCACCGGGCCAACGCCGAATGGGCGCTGGCGCAGGCAAGGGACCATTTTATCGAGGCGTATAAATCACTTGAGGATGAATATTTCCGCGACAGGTTCAGCGACATCGAGCATGTCGCCGAACGCATACTGATGAATCTTCGAGGCGAACAGCCCTTCAGCCTTAGCAATCTGCCCGATGGCGTCGTACTGGCCGCGTACGATTTCAATCCTTCCGGATTTGCCGTTATGGATCCAGGCAAAGTCCGCGGCCTGATTACCGAATCCGGCGGGCGCACCACGCATACGGCAATTTTGAGCCGCGGAATGCACATTCCCGCAGTGATGGGAATCAAAAATCTTATGTCTTCGATATCAACCGGCGACAGCGTGATGCTCTACGGCGACACCGGGCAGGTGGTTGTTAATCCAACCCGGAAACGGATTGAAAACGCGCTGCAAAACCCGTCGGCCCATTCGCCCAGGGCCGGTATGCGCCCGCGGGCAAGATTGAAAACAAAAGACGGCGTTCCGGTTTCGCTGCGCGCCAACATCGAATTTGAACATGAAGCCGCGGCGGTGAAAACAAGCGGCGCGGAAGGCGTCGGGTTATATCGTTCCGAAGTTTTATATTTAAGGCATGCAAAAGGCAAGCCAACGCTGAAAGAGCAGCTTGGCGCTTACAGCAAACTCGCGGAAGAGATGAAACCGCTTCCCGTATCCATACGTACGCTTGACGCGGGCGCGGAAAAGGCGCTGCCTTCTGAAACGGCCGAGCATCACTCCAATTCAAACATGGGTCTGCGCGGCATCCGTCTGAGCCTGCGGTCGCCGGATACGTTTAAGACGCAGATCGAGGCGATTTTACGGGCGGCGTGTTCTGGAAGAATTGAAATGATATTGCCCGTGATCACCACGATTGAAGAGGTCAGGAAAGCCCGCCTGATAATCGCCGAAACACGCCGCCGGCTGGCGTCTTCCAATATCAAGGTTCCCGCTGTTCCGCTTGGCATAATGCTGGAAGTTCCGTCGGCAGTGCTGATGATGGAGTCTCTGGCGGCCGAGGTTGATTTTTTCTGCGTAGGTACAAATGATCTGATCCAGTATCTAATGGCGGTTGACAGGGGAAACGACGAGGTTGCGTACCTTTATCAGCCATTGCATCCGTGCGTGCTTCATTATCTTACGCACATCGCGAAAATCGCCGCAAAAACCAAAAAGCCCGCGCGCGTCTGCGGCGAGATTTCCGCCAACCCGTTTTACGCGGCGCTGCTGCTGGGAATAGGCTTTAATCAGTTGAGCATGAACTCTCTGTCGATCCCTCTTGTCCGCCAGGTGATCGGCGCGATCTCAATGAACGACATGCGTAAAATCGCGCGGAAAGCTCTGACGCTGACGACGGCAAAAGATGTATACGAATATCTGACGCCGGCGGTCACGCGCGCCGTTTCCATCGACATCGACCTCGGTTCATGGGCGGAGGAAATAAACCCGCAATCTTGTGGATAGAGGTTTCACAAGCCGTTTGGAAGAAAAGATTTTCAAATGATTGAAGATGCACTAGAAAAAAGCAAAACTGACCCGCGCCGGATTTATCGGAGAGCAACTTAGTTGAGTCAAACTACCACCATAGCCGCCCCCTTGGTTTACCCATAAGTCAGGCGGGGTATCCCTTTGTTGCGTTACCGGAGGAGGATTACAGGGCAGACGGTAAGCATAGAAGGTTTGCCGGGATGAAGCAAGCGCGTAAAACTCGTGACGCGTCGCGAGAATTTGAAAAGTGCAGACAGTGTCTGCAAAATTGGAGGAACCCTTATGGGTGACAAGTTAATCTCCGGCAACACAAACTCTTTCGATGAGGTTATTTCGATTATCGAAAACGCCCGCGAGATCGCGTTTCGCGCCGTCAATCGAGAACTTATAAATATGTACCGGGACATCGGCGAATATGTAAGCCGACGCGTTTCCGACGGCGGTTGGGGGAAATCTGTCGTTAAGGATTTTTCGGATTTCATTCAAAGCCGCTATGTCGGTATTCGCGGTTTTTCCGCATCCAATATATGGCGAATGAAGCAATTTTTTGAAACGTATAACGAAAACGAAAAACTCGCAACACTGTCGCGAGAATTAACATGGTCGCTTGACGCCTGTAGATGAAACGGCGGATAGCTGCCCGCTGTTGGGAATGTATTCGGATGGCAAACTTACAATAAACCCGGATTCCGAAGTCATCCACGACACAAGTGTCGCCAACACGACACGAAACCGGTAGACATACAGTCGCGAGTGTGTTTTTACTATATTGGCGCAAAGGTCGATTTAACATAGTGTT
>Ga0082212_10009976_pt1 | contig 12196 bp, 10 predicted proteins | sample TergutNt197P3_FD_71548 | JGI IMG/M metagenome (GOLD analysis project Ga0082212, IMG submission 71548) | Neocapritermes taracua P3 segment gut microbial communities from Petit-Saut dam, French Guiana - Nt197 P3 | ecosystem: Host-associated > Arthropoda: Insects > Digestive system > Gut ... | reverse complement strand
AAGGCAGTCACACATGGTTGCACTGCGGTGGTCTAGTGGTTAGCATATTAGCCTACTATTCTAAAGAACTGAGGTTCAAACCCAGCTGTTTCCAAGTTTGTTGAAGTTTTAATTTTTTTTTAGTTTGACATTTTGTATTGACTAAGGTGAAAATTAACAGCCGATTTTTGTTTTGCTTTTCAGGGAGGAGGATGGGAGGTAAAAATATGTCAGCGCTGGAGAGGATATGTGCACAGTGCCGAGGAAAAATGGCGCGTTTCGAGATAGTGCGCATAAAGGACTTCAACTTCTACAAGAAAACTACATCAACAAACATACACTCTCATATACTTTATTGCTTCAACACAGCAATTAAACACTTCATCAAAAAATAACACACTCGTATATATTACTGCTTCAACACAGCAATTAAAACACTTCAACTTGTGTATTGCTGTACAACAACATGCTGCTTAAGCACTACATCAACACACTCATATACTTTATTCCTTCAACACAGCAATTAAACACTATTCAAGTTGTGTATTGTTGTAGAACAACATGCTGTTTAAGGAGTGTATAGTTGGAAAGTATATTTATATTAAAGATGATGTGCAATGAACTTGTAGTGCTCATTGTATAATGTGTGATTGAAGATGAAAGGAGAGAATGACTTACATTTTATGTTGCTGTTGAAATTTGAAGATCTTATTGCGCACTATCTCGAAACGTGCAGTTTTTTGTGGCATTCCACACATATCCTCTGCAGTGCGAGATCATCCTTAATTGTCCTTGTGTTCTCCCAATCTGCAAACAGACAAAGTAAGAATTAGAATAATGAATTTTCATTAACAACTTATTGCCCCATCTTCAGGAACATATGCCCAGTGGCACACATTCCTGTAGATGGAGGCAATAAGTTGCTTGGCAAATACAAAGTCCTGAAAGAAACATGAGAATTATGAGATGTGACTGTGTAGTGTAGAATATAAGTACTGACATTTCAGGGGAACATCAGTACTTACCTACAGCACAGCATCACAGAAGGATCACACAACATTAAGTTATTTCAGTTACAATAAAGTGCTCAGCCACTACTCCTTATTTGCAGTGAAAGGGCCCAAAATTTGGCACACTGAAGAGAACCATGTTCCCAATGTAGACCTCAAACCACCCCTACTCTCTCTATGAAATCAGTTCAAACTTGACTGGGGCAACAGTGACCCTCTTGCCAGAACATCCAGTGGCTGGGTTTGAGGCACAAGGAATATTTAAATTACACTGTGAACAATGAACATACAGGATAGCCAGTCCACAGCAGCTTTGGAATCAAGTGAGGAATTTCGTGCAGTCAAAATGCAACTGAGACATTCAAAATTCAGAAAGATTGCCCACAGGGGCACATTGATAAAGCATATGCTTTTAAACTGACCTAGACTACATCATTTGGGGCTCTGCAGTCACCAGAATACACGTGAATTTTGGCAATTTCTTTATAGAGGGACAAAGCACAAGACAGATCCCAATAATTTCATGGTTTATGCACAGGTAACCTAAGGCAGTAAATAACTGCATTTCCCTAACCTTACATCTAACTACCACTGTGATCAAAAAGTACGGTGAATGCTGCTGCCGAATGCGATGCAACAGAAAGGCAGGGATCTTCAATACGGGAAGCGGTGCGTTGAACCTTAGTAACAGTGTGTGACAAGTTTCAACTTGTTCGGTGCAATCAGTCGGTTGTGAGCTACGGTTGAGAGAAGGTGTGTTTTAAAGTGTGGCGTAAATCGTGGATCACGAACAGTGCATTAACATGATATTTTGTTTCAAACTGCAAAAAGTGCTAAAAAAACACATGAAATGTTAAAATTAGTTTATGGTGATGCTGCAGTTACCATGAAGACGGTTTACAAGTGGTTCGAGCGATTTTGTAATCGTTGTGAATCGGTTGAAGACGAGGAGAGATTGGGACATCCTTCAACATAAAAAACCCAAGAGAATGTTGAAAGAGTAAGCGAAATGATTCGATCAAACAGGCGATTGACTATTAGGGAAATAGTTGAGGATCTGAACATCTCTTATAGTTCCGTTCAAAACATTTTAACAACAGATTTGAACATGAGGCAAGTGAGTGTGAAATTTGACAACGCTCTGTCACACATCGCTTCTGGTACGGCAATTTCTGTCAAACAAAAATATTATGGTTCGTCCTCATCCACCTTATTCACCGGATCTGGCAACGTACGACTTCTGGCTCTTCCCCAAAGTCAAATTGACCATGAAAGGTAAACATTTTGAATCAATTCAGGACATCGAGGCAGCCACAACAGCGCAACAAAAGACACTCACGAAAGAGCACTTCCAGAACTGCTTCAGAAAGTGACAAGAACAATGGGATAAGTGTGTTCGACGTGAGGGGGATTAATGGCAATGTGTCTTTTACTGTAATAATTTTTTTAAATTTAAACATTCACCATATTTTTTGATCAAACCTCGTATGCTTACATTTCAAACACTGAAGTGGGTGTAGAAAACTCCCAGTTTCAAGGAAAGCCCAATGACTTGCCGAATTTGGTTTTAGCCAGTGTGTGTGGCTGGTCCTGCATGCTTAAAATTTTAATGACCTTGATCTATTTGAAACCACCAACTATCAAGTTAACACTTCCACTGCTTCCTGCTAATGCATCTGAGTGTAGAAACTGACACTTGTCAGTGTACTAAATTAACAATGTTATCCCTGTCAAAAATCTTTTATTATAATAATCTTCCTCAAGCTGATACCAGTTTTACTTCTAGTAACATTCTTGTATGGAATTGTATCACAGACTCTGCACTAAAACATGACTTCACAAAATTAATTTTTAAGTGACATCAACAGCCAGCCATTTAAAATTCATGTAACTGCTTACCTTCTTTGTATACAACATCACAGAGGCCCATCAGACCGGTTTTATCATGGGTTCACTTGCTGCACATCCACCTGTGAACAAATGACACATAATGCACACATTTCCAAATTTTACAGCCACTGCCCCTGTCCCTCTTCAGAACTTGATAACAGTTTGTCCAGGTGGACACACTGTGTAACTCCGGCACATCAGACATCCTCCCGTTATGTTCAAATGAAACATGACAGTGTATCTTTGCCAGCGTGTCAAGCAATGGAGGTATGGAGATATGGCAGAAAAACTCCACTTATAAAATTTGTGGTTATCACTATGGTGCTAGTGAAGATTCCTGTCTTCTACAGTATGGTGCCATGTAGATTGGTGGACTGCCTACAGGCCAGCTTGCTGGCTTCATCCTCCAGGTATCTACACAGTGTCATATCCCAGAAGACTGGAATCTTTCAAAACTAATCATTCTTATTCATGGCAGCAGAATGAGGTAAGTGACAGCTTCGTGCTGTAGAGAAACTGCCTGTTGTAGAGACTGGATGGACCCCAGCTGTCCAGGTTATAGTTGGTCAATATTAATGGAGCACCGAAATAAAATACTGGCTATAAAAATCATCTTTTGTTTACATGTATGTCTGTTACTTATGTAGTTTGCTGTAAATAAAAGGGACATGAGCTAGATGGCAGGAGGCAAGACACCAATTGTCAGTTGCACACTGTATGGATTTTTATATATCACAAAATTTCAGAATGAGTGTTAACAGAGATACTGTGTAACACACAAAATGTTACTTGCTTGATTACAGTAACTTTTATCTTGGATTTTATTTCAGATTAATAATGCAAAAATATATTCGGGCTCTGCCAGCTGTCTTGTCACATTATCCTCAGAATTACACCATTGGAACTTGAATGGTAGTGCTGGTCATTAAGCGTGGTCACAATCTAACTTAAAAAAGAGAAAAACCTAACGTTAAAGACCATGTAAGTGAAATCACTCTTCATTTCTACCAATAAGACCAGTTGTTTGTATTGATGACAAAAAGTAACAGACGCATTGCAATTCTTTTTCTCCAAAAATTGCCCCTCCCCTGCATCTAAATACAGTGCCAAAGCAGTATGAAGGTCAGCTTCGTGTTTTACTGCCTTTGGGAAGACACCTGCAAGTGCATCTGTTCCAGGTTAGTCTGGATGTTATTTATGGCAAAGAGCAAGGAACCACATCCTGTGACTGATTCTGTCTCTTCTCCAGCCATCACAACAATAACATGGTGTGGAATTATTTGTAACATCATATTTATGGGAAAGGGCCCTGAAATGCTTTCCTAAAATGTACTTTCTTTCTGTTGTGTTCAAATGTTACTATTATTTCAGTTACCGTTCACCACTGTGGTTTTTGTTCCTTAATGTTCCCCATTTCCTGGTCCATCTCATTTTACTTCTTTATTTATATTTCCCTCATTCTTTCCATTGTGATATTGTTTTCCTTTGTAGTTCTTCCATTTACCTGCACTTAATGTTCCATTGTTCCTTTTTAAACCCTTCTTCCTACCCTGTACATTGTCTCTGTTTAGCTGCTGTCTCATTTCCCTATGCGTTACTTTTATTTCTCATACTGTTCTCCATTCTCATTACTGTGGCCTCATAACAGTCACCTCATTTTGCATACATATTCAGCTCAATTTCTTTGCTTCAGGATTTTCTTTTCTTATTTTGTTCACCTGTATCCTGTATTTATGTTGCCTTCTTTCTTACACTGAAGCTTCCATTATTCTTAGTTTCTTCCCTCTTCACTTGGTTTGTTTCTGTTTTCTTACTCTTTCATGACATTATTCCCCTTCTTGTGTATCTGTGTATTTGTTATCCATTTAATTTTTTTCTTCATTCATACACTTACTTGTTTAGTTGTCTCTCCCTTCTTTTTCTATCTTCAACTCCTCTTTTTTGCCTGTGCTTGGTTTCTTGCTTTTATTCGTATGTTTATGTTCTCTTTCTTATCTTGAAGGCCACTCTTAACAAGCAGTGGGCATACTTGTACGCATAAGTGGTGTTCATTTATTTGTTCCATTTCCACTCAGCATAAATGGAATCTTTCATTTTATTTTCTTCTATTTTGTCTCATCTTTTGTGTTTTCTCTCTGCTGTCTTCCCACTTTCTTTCCTAGATATCAAATGTTTTGTTCTGTTTCTCCTTTTTTTTTTTCCTTTCAGCCCTTTTTTTCATTTACTGACACTACTTGCTCCCCTCATTCGCAGTTGGTATAGCGACTATGGGCTGGACGGTCCGGGGATCAAATCCTGGTGGGGCGAGATTTTCCGCCCGTCCAGACTAGCCCTGAGGCCCACCCAGCCTCCTGTAAAATGGGTACCAGGTCTTTTCCGGGGGTAGAGTACAGCAGGGGCATGCTGCTGACCACTAGCCCCCTTCTAGTACCGCGGTCATGGAAGAGTAGAGCTGTACCTCTACCCACCCTCTGGGCCTGTAATGGGGACACTTCACCTTTACCTTTTTTTTTACTTGCTCCCCTCTGCATCTTCACACCATTAGTGCACATGCACCCTCCCTTTCTTCAATATTTTTCATATTGTCTTCATTTAATTTTATTTTTAATGAATGCAACATAATTTGTCTTCATTTCTTGCCATTTTTATTATTTCATTTGTCTACTTGTTTTGATTTCTTTATATTTAATCTTTATCTGCCTTTTGTCTCCTAACCAGCATCTTTCACTGTCCTTGAAACTTCTCTGCACTTTTTGTTTTCCTCTGTTATTCAGTGTATCATTTTTCATAATTTTTACCTTTGCTTCTGTATTTTCTCTCTTGATTTGTTTGTGCTTTCATTTTTTTATATTGACATTTCATATTGTTTTGTGGTGTCTGGCTTCCCACTTCTTTCATTTGCATTTTTATCTTGCATTTGCCATCCCAAATTTGGACATTACCCATGCTTTCAGCGAGTGTGTAAGTTCAGGCATAAAATTCTGAATCAGAATCAATAAATTTTGTGGGCCCAAAAGTGAATACCAGTAATGTCTATTGAGGTCTTTTAGTACCAACAGTTATGACACCCATGTCATATTATCCTTGACTTAAAAATTGCATTAATAAAGATATGTGGCAGTATGGGTAAGTGATCTGCAAAGTTATGTGTCTGGTAACTGAGGTGCAATATGACAGAGGGGATTGTGTGGTAATATGGCTTACTTCCTGAGATGGCCATTTACAAAGAATGTAAAAGCAACAGAATGAAAATTTATTTTTAAAGCTTACTTTTGTACAACATCTGATGCCCCACGGAGACATCACAATTGATCCAAGTCATGATGACATGTTCCCTTGCCCTGCACCCAAATGTGAACAAACAAGAAACACAACATAAAGAAATTTTCAGTTTTTCAAATCATCTGACTGACTGCCTCCCTCTTCACACCCTGACAGGCTTCTCCAGATGGAGGCATAACAGCACTGAACACATTCATGTAATTTTAGAATAAAGACCAAAGCCACCAGTGCTGAGGTATGGTAATGGAGGCACAAAGCACTACGAAGTCAAAGCTACAAGCATTCTTTATCTTTTCCTTTGATGATGGTTACATGTTTGGCTTAAGGCTCCAAGACAAAAGCTCACAGTAACCACAGGCAATATTTTGGTGGGGGGAAGTCACCAAGATTGGGTTCACTCCCTGTCATTCCTTTCTCTCTACAACACCAAAGGCAAATTCTACAAGAGTTCTATAAAAGAAAACTGAACAGTACAATGCAATTTTCACATAAATGTGGGGGTCACAGATCCTCCAATGTTTGACTTATACTCCAAACAAAGAAAAATATTAAAAAACTATGCAATATGTGCCAAATAAAACTACAATTTGTTGGTGTGGGGAGGGGGGTGGTGGTGGTGGTGGCAGGGCTTGGGGACTTCTCAGACTCAGACAGCTCATTGCCATATCCAAAGGTTGAACTACTGTGCAAATGGCTACAGCAAAATGGTACACTGATTACCACTCTCAGGCACTAAAACTATGCTAACCTACACGTCTGTCTTCAACCATCTCCTTAGAAGCCCTACGCAGACCCGTGTACTTCAGTTTAACCGCGTTCCACTCTTACATTTTCAGTCAAGATTTCCAAACATTTACACTTTTCAGACCTGGTATATCCCTTTTTCTGCACCTCTCAGTCCTCTGCCTTGGGCCACCATGTCACCCCACTAACAATGCCAAGCCCACTGACTTCAACCTACTGCCTATAGCACTCTACAAAAAATGTTCAGGGGTTCAGAATATTGTTACTCACTTGGCATTTCAAAAAAACAAGGGCAGTTTCTTCATACACTGTTATACCAAAACAGCAATAATCAGCTCAATGCATAGTCACAATGACCAACCAACTTGTAAAAACTTCTCACAGTGGTGTTGCTCTACATTCAAGCCTTCCAATATTTCTGTTCAAAAAACAGTTTCCTTCCTTAGGATTTCTGACTTTCATCCAATGTCTATGACTTCTTCCCCTGCCTAGAACACCCACACAACATCTTCAAACAAAAGTCCTTGGTTAATCAAGGGCCTTCCCAGACAAAATGCCTACAGCGCATTGTGCTGAACCCAGGGCCATGTCCCTAAACCCTCTGCCAGTAGGCCTTACATTAGACCCTGCAATATGTATGATTACTGTTCAACACAGAGCCCTAGCCACAGAATGGCAATTGGTGAGTAATGAAGATGTCTCTTCTTTAACTATGACCTCCATCCTACCAATTTTGATTGTGTTCTACTCAGAACAGTAACCTAACACTATAAAAATGGCCCATTTTGGTTAATGCACAGCCCTATCCAAACACCATGCGCGTAAGATCCCTGTGTTCAACTTGAATCCTGGATCTATCTCATCAAACCATGAGCAGTGTCTAAAGTAACACACCTTTGATACAGGCATTCCTGGTAGATGGACCACAGGTGAAGACCCACACAGAACGGCCGGTAATACTGAAGTTTCATATCCTTCAAAACCCCAGACAGACAGCTTCCCTTCAACACACAGCACTGCAGGACTGCCAGCAAAAGAATAATTATGTTACACACAACTGTAAAGTTTAATACAAGATACATTTCTTTATCGCTGTTCATAATTTCTTTGTTTTGTTTATATGCACTGATGAATAAATACAGATTAATAAATGGTGCTGTGAAATGAAATTCAGCAAAGAAAGATACAGACACTGACCTGTTGACTGGTACACAGACACATCTCAGTTCATGTGCAATAACTGGAGTAGAAGGAACTTGCTGGTCACCCTCAATGTGATGTCAAAACCCTCTGCATCCACATATACCACAGAATAATGCCATGGATCCTTGGCCAGCACCATACCAAAACAGTAATAATTACTTATGTTTTACTTATGACCAGAAAACATCTGGCAGCAACTTCCTTCAAGCATCAAACTGTTTATTGTTTCAACACAGTGCTACACCAAAGAACATTACATGGAAGGGGAACTATAAATGAATCTGAGGTGCTGCTTCCACTGTCCAGCAACGCTACGAGCTTTGTTAGGTGGAGAATCAATCGATCAAACTGTTTATTGTTTCAACACAGTGCTACACCAAAGGACCTTACATGGAAGGGGAACTATAAATGAATCTGAGGTGCTGGTTCCACTGTCCAGCAACGCTACGAGCTTTGTTAGGTGGAGAATCAATCGGTCATTTCAATGATGCGACTTCACACCTGTTAACAGACAGAAACAAATCACCACATTACTACATATTATAATATATGTTATCAAGACTGGGTTCACTCCCTGTCATTCCTCTCTCTACAACACCAAAGGCAAATTCTACAATACCTGCACAAATGAAACTGAACTTGAGAACCCACATTTCACATAGAACCCTAGCCCAAAAATGGGGCATTTCATTCAATACTGAAGATTTCTCTTCTTTAACTATGACCCCTACTCTAACCTCTTTGGCTGTGTTCTATTCACAACAGTAATCTAACCACTCTAACAAGGGCCCATTTCTGTTAATGCAGAGCCCCACCCACCACCTTCTGACTAAGTTCCCTGTGTTCAACTTGAATGCTGGACCTATCTCAGCAAACCATGAGCATTATCTGGAGTAACACACTTTTAATACAGGCACTAGGCACTCCTGGTGATGGTCCAAAGTTTAAGATCCACAATGCACAGCTGGTGACCCTGACGCTTGACGTCCTTCAAAACTTCAGACAAAATCCTCCTGTTCACTAATGCCTTTGCAGGACTTCCAATAGTAGAATTATCTGACATAAAACTGTAAACTTCGGTACGCTATATATTATTTTGTTACTGTTTATAACTTGTCTGTTTCCTTCATATGAAGTAATGTATAAATACATATCAAAAAATTATACCGCAAAATTAAAATCGGCACTGAAATATACAGACACTGACCTGTAAATTGGCACACAGACACGTCGCATTTCATGTGCAGTAACTGGACGAGAAGGAACTTGCTGGGCACCCTCAATTTGAAGTCAAATGTTTCTGCATCGAAGCATAACACTGAAAAAGGTCATGAATCCTTGGCCAGCACCAGATCACAATAGTAATGATTACTGACATTTGACCTAAGACCAGAAAAGAACTGGCAGGAACTTCCTTCAAACATCAGTAATCCTAACTGTTTCAACGCAGTGCTATACCAAAAGACATTACAAACAAATCTGAGGTGCTGCTTCCACTGTCCAGCAACAATGCATTTTTTGTTAGGTGGAAAAATTCGCCCCTTTAATGATGCCTCACCTCACCTATTAACCAACAGTAACCAATCCACACATTACTACATAGTCGCAAGCCACCAAGGTTGGGTTCACTTTGTCTACAATACGAAAGAGGAATTCTGTATTGGCTGCATACAACAACGCTCAAGTGAATAGCACATAATTTATACAGATGTGAATTGACATTGCCCCACCCTCCCCCCACCCAAACTACAAAAACTTCCTTCTAATCTTACCTGGGACAAATACGACTATGGAATGTGTGCCCAAGTATACTTACATGTTGGGGGAGGGGGAAATGTATGGTTGAGACATTTCAACGCTCTACACCATATAAAGCTGTGACTGCTGTAGCCACAGGTACAGCAACATGGTACTGATATACCGCTACAGAGCAGCACAACACAGGAATGCTAAGCAACATTTCTACCCTCTTTACGCTGCCTGATAAACAGTATTCGAAGATTAAAAGAAAACATTAACCTCAAACCACTGACAAAATAATAGACCCTAACCAAATACATCGACATACGTGAGCTTAAGGCCTATGCTATAATGTGACCAAAATATATTCATGTTTCATTTAATTTTGTCGGAACCGGTTGAATTTTTCAATATGCATTTCTGCACTCGTGTATGTCTCCAAATTCCAATCCTTCGGCATCCTGTAGTAATAAGCGAAATTCACTCTTACCTGCAAATTCCTAACTCCACATTCTTCCTAATCTATGCCTATGATTATGGACAACACACGACGTACCCATCTTTCACATATTCCATTCTAAAAAAAAATAACCTAAGCATACAACAATTTCCCATTCACGTGCCTTCCTTAGCATGGATTAGAGCACAGATCATTTAGTATGAAGATTAATAAGTCAATGATGAACTAACTTTACTAGGATGATTGTCACGTCCCCCCACGTAGGTCGTTGGTACTAATCCAACGTGTCTCAAAGCAAAAATCGGTAACAAAACTCACTACTATCCAACCTATATTATTTTCTTGTACTTACAAAACCACCAACACATACTGACACTTTTCGATGCCAACTACTGCATTATCCTCAGTGTCATCCTAACACATAGTCATGCATAGTATCGTGTATTATATGCACACGTTTCCATATTCTTCACTGTTTTTTTCCTTGTTGCACTTTTGATATTCATTTCTGTTCCATTTATTTCCTTCTTTGTAAGACACTTCTGTAAAACTGCCATTTTCACTTATTGGTTGCTGTACTTATATCCGCGACAGGAGCGCCAATAAGTGAGCAAGATACAATGAAATAAAATGAAACACATGTCACCAAGCAACCTGGGAGGGCAACAAGGTGAACCACGTAAGTGCAACAGTCTTCACTATGAACACAGGAAATGCAATGAATACAACCACGTACAAAGGGCAAGATGTGTAAGCTAGCAAGATAATTCAACAGTCAGCACCAAAAAGCAGTCCATACACAGGACACATATTATTGAAAGGTGTCAGTAAATAGAATATCAAATTCTGCTAAGTGAATTGTATGCATATCAAATTTCATGACTCTGCTCCCTCAATTCATCATCATCAGACCCATTCATAAATGTGAAATTCTGACATTGCAGAGTGACTTCTCCATATGCTGGACAAAAATGTGCACAGATGAAGAAACTTTCCATACTCCCCTTATTGAAATTTACTGGACTATGGTACAGATAATTCAATATTCCTAATGATTAAGAACAGGTGAAACAGGTGATCTAAGAATATCATGAAGGAGAAACATCTTTCAATCACAGACATTTGTATTGAAATTAAGAACTTTTAAAATCATATACATATTATGAATCCTTGTTAAACAATAACAATTCATTTTCTTCACTTATATAATACCAAAAATGTCACATGTTCTGTCACCCTAACCATACAAAATTTGACTAAAACAAAACATCAGTCAACACATATTTTATCAGAATGGCACATGTTTCAGATGAAACCATCATAAAGTGTATACAGACTTGAAAATTATAGGAGAATGCAATTACATAAAGTTGCCATCTCAATACTTGTGGGACAACACAAGTTTACAAAAAAATTTTCTTCTTCTTCTTTTTTTGGCATTACAATCCTTGGTGGATCGTAAGCCTCTTCCACAATTTCCCTCTGCTGTTCTCAGTCCTGCAACTTACGTCTCCAATGCCTTATACTTGCAAATCATTCTACATGCTGGGTTGTCTCTGTTGTTTCCATCTGGTTTCCAGCTTCAGAAGGTTCTCAAGACATATTTTGTATGGGGTGGAGTTGTCAGCCTCATGCCCAACCCCCAACCTGTAGGACCAGGTTATCCCATTTAGTCTGGGTCATCACCTTGACCTGTCTGATATGGGAGGCCCTACCAGTAGCTATGCTACCACTAGCATAGCTATCAAGATCATTTGACCACACAAGCCCCACCACTACGTCAAAGTAGGGATACATTCGGTGGGGGGGTGGGGGGGGAGTATACTTACTCCATGGTGCAGAGTCCTTCTTGAGAAGCTAGCTGGTTTGCAGCTAGTCAAGAAATAGG
>Ga0082212_10009975_pt1 | contig 12197 bp, 12 predicted proteins | sample TergutNt197P3_FD_71548 | JGI IMG/M metagenome (GOLD analysis project Ga0082212, IMG submission 71548) | Neocapritermes taracua P3 segment gut microbial communities from Petit-Saut dam, French Guiana - Nt197 P3 | ecosystem: Host-associated > Arthropoda: Insects > Digestive system > Gut ... | reverse complement strand
GATCCTTTTCAGCAACGGCGGGCGGCGTTCCATCATCCGCTCCGTATAAACCCGGCATGACGCATAAGATCAAAACCAACGAAATCAGCTTCAATAATCCGGCGAGAGGATTCAAATTGATCATATAAGCACCATTTTCGTATAACCCACGTCTTACAATACGGATCAAATGGTACCAAAAGCAAATTAGTATTGCACCACACAAAAAATTGATTCTATCTCTGAAATTTGTATAATGAAAGCGTGGGCGGCCTCCTCACTGTGTATTGCAATAGGGAGAACTATGATGACAAAAATTGATATTGGCAACGAAGTCAAGCGCGGATGGGAACTGTTCATGGCACCGGGAAACATGGTGTTACTCATTCTTGTCACCCTCGTCGCAGCCCTTTTGACACTGGTCTCGTGCTTCGTCCTGGCGGGACCCATGGTGGCGGGCGAGTTCCTCATCATCCAGCGGCTTCTCAAGAACGACCCGGAAAAACCAAAGGTAGGGGACATCTTCAAGGGATTCGATTATTTCGTGAACACGTTCCTTTTTTTACTTGCGGGTTTTTGCATTGGAGCCGTCTTGGTCTTCATCCCCGTCCTTGGTCAAATTTCCGGTATCATTCTGGGGGAACTCCTGAGTATTGGATTGATGCTCATCGTGTTCGAAAAAATGGGCTTTGTTGACGCCTTTAAAAAACTCCTGGAAGGGATATCCACAGGCCCCTTCTGGATGCTTGTCCTTATGATGTTTATTGCGAACATCATCTTTTCGCTTGGCGCGATCGCCTGTTTCGTCGGTGTCCTCTTCACTGCTCCACTCGCGACGTGTATCATGGTCTGCGCCTATGACACGGCCTACGGCGACACCACCCCGGCATTCACCCAACCCGAAGCACCTTAATAGTGAAAACGCAATACCACTTGAAAGGAGATAAACATGAAAAAAACGAAATTTATTTTATTAACCGCCGCGGCACTGTCGTTGCTTATGACGGCTTGCGGCGGACGAGGCGGCGGTGACAACGGCGGTGAACAGACCGGCCCTATCGAGTTGAAGAACAGTCAATATGGCGATTTTACATACGGCCTCAATGAAGAAGGCAACGGCATTGTAATAACGGGTTACAAAGGAGCAGACGACAAGGTAACGATCCCTGCTAAGATTGAAAATATTGCCGTGGTTGAAATAGGCGAGTACGCTTTCCGCGGAAGAAGCAGGGAAAGAGATGCTCCGATGCCGGGCGACGATATTACTTCCGTGGTTATTCCCGACGGCGTAAGAAAAATCGGCCGCGGAGCGTTTTCGGATTGCAGAAACCTCACCGATGTCACCCTGCCCGACACGGTTGAGGAAATCAGGGAGGTCGCTTTTCGCGGCTGTACCGGCCTTCAAACCGCGAATATCCCCGCGAGTCTCCGGCTGATGGGTCTTAACGCCTTTTACAGGGATGGGGAGCTCGTTAATTTAACAATTCCGGCAGAAATGACGGCGATTGAATGGCAGGGATGGAACCATTTTGCCGGTTGCGGCAAACTGTCTGCCGACGTCCAGCAGCGCCTCAGGGATCTGGGCTACCCCGCGAATTTCAACTGACATGGTGCCGCCGGCGTCCTTGCCGGCGTGTAATTAATAAATGCGGCAATGCAGGGACGTCGCCCACGGCGTCCCCCTACCCCCTACGTTAAACCATACCCTCCGCTTATCTGGATTACCGAACCGGCAAGGTATGTGTTTTTAAGAGCCGCCAGGCAAATATCGGCGATTTCTTCCGGTTCGGCAAACCGGCCGAGCGCGGTTTTAGATGCAATCCGTGACCGCCGGTCCTCCGGTTTTCCTTTCTGCCAGGGCGTATCCACAAATCCCGGTTCCACCGCGTTTATTCTTATCCCCGCCGACGCGAGAAATTTCACAAGGTTGACGCTCAAAGCGGAAAGAGCGGCTTTCGATACTCCGTAACTGACTGATACAGAATGCGGAATACTTGCCATTAACGAACTTAAGCACAAAACGGATGCGCCGATAGCAAACAATTCCGATGCAAACAGCCTTTGTATCAGGAAAAAAGGCACGTTTACGTTTGCGCGCATCACGCGTTCCCATTTATCAACGGTAATTTCGCCAAAAGCGGTTCTGTCTGTCGCGCCAAAATTTATAACGAGGTATGTCAGCTTTATTCCCTCTTTGCGCAGGGCCGCCTCAATGTCGTCAATTCCGGCGTATTCGGATAAATCGGCGCGGATAAACCCTATACGCCCGTTGTATTCCGCAAGCCGGGAGCTAATGCCTTCAGCCCGGCTGTCGTTGTGGGCATAGTTCAAAAATACAAAACAGCCGTCTTTTAGCAGAGCCTCCGCAACCGCCAGTCCGATGCCGGATGTAGCCCCTGTCACAAGCGCGTAGTTCATGGGCGCGCCTTTCTTTCTATTTCAGCGTATCGCTTCTGCCATGCAAGCAGCGAGTCATGGCTTGGCAGGGAACGGATAAACATCAGGTAGTTTTCGGCGGCTTCGCCGTTCATCCCGACAGCGTTTGCGTAATCGCTGAAATTGCGTTCATCCGCGGCGCGTAAAAGATAAGATTCCATTTCCAGCTTTTGGATCACGTTCCATACAAAATCGCATGTCTTTTCCAGAGGCAAAGCTTTCAATTTCATGTTAAACAGCGTCGAACTGATTATCCTGACCGCCGCGTAAGCCCTGATGTCTTCAGGCGCGGCGCCGGAATAACCCTGGTACTGCCGCCACAAAATTTCCGCGCTCTTTTCTATATCGGATAGCGTTGATGAATAAATCCTTGAACCCGGGCGGTCGTAATAGATATAGAAAGCCTGATCTATTGTTCCAACACGTTTCGCCAAAGCAAAACATCTTGCGTTAAACACAAAATCTTCCGAATACGCTTCCGGCTGAAAGCGTAAATTGTTTGCAATCAAAAATTTGCGTTTATACAACTTGGCCCAAACAGTCATCGTCCGCCCGTTAAGAGCCAGTTTATACATATATTTCCGTTGATTTTCCGCGCTGATGGGGAAGAATTCCTTTTCAAAAGCTGCGTAATGCTCCATATCTTCGATAGACTGGCCGCGCGTATCCTTTTTGCTTTCACAGCAAAGGATATCCGTATTCTTATTAATCGCTTCCGTGTACATAGTTGTGAACATACCCGGGAGTATGTAGTCGTCCGCGTCAACAAATGTCACAAATTCGCTTTCCGCGCGGTCAATACCCATATTTCGCGCGGCTGATACCCCTTGATTCGGCTGGTGCAAGACGCGGATTCTTCCATCCCCCGCTGCCAGTTCGTCGCAAATCGCCGGGCTGCCGTCCGTAGAGCCATCATTTATAAGCAGGATATCCAGAGATTCATGGTTTTGGCAGGCGACGCTATTCAGGCATCTGCGAAGATATTTTTCCATATTATAAACTGGAACAATCACGCTGATATCCGGCATTTACGCAAACACCCCGCTCATATCCGGCAGTTCCGTATTACCAATACAGGCGCGCAGCATTGCGCGTATCGTATTTTTCCATTCGCTTGAAAAACCATGCAAGCGGCAGTAGCGCCCGGCATAATCGCGTTCAAGGCAGAGCGACAGATGCCTTCTCACGGCTTCGTCCGACGCAAAGGCCGATACGGCGCTCTGTATGTCCATCCGCGGCAGTTTTGCCTGCCATGCGTAGAACAATATGCTCTTGACTCTTGTGTAGGCATATATGGCAAGTATCGGCTCGGATATGCCCGTGTCCGCATCCGCAAGCGTTTCAGCCGCCCTGTTGAACCCTTCCAAAAAAAGCAGGCCGTGGTTTGTCCGCCTGACGTGCTTCCTCATCGCGGAATCGTCATGCTGCATATAGCGATACAGCGATTGGCCGATATGCGTAATCCGGGGGGTTTTAAACAGCGCCGACAAATTAAACAGATGGTCTTCGCTGTATCTTGTGCCGGGAAAACGAATATTATTGCGCATCAGGAACCCGCGCCTGTAAAAACGCGACCACACATAGTTGTTGGGCTTGGGCGCGGCGCAGAATCTATAGTAGTAATCCGCTGCGCGGCTTTGCGACATTTCAAAATTTTCATCAGCCATGCGCGCGAAATTTTCGATGGTTCGATCCAGGTATGCCATATCGAAATCACATACGGTTACGTCGGCGTTTTCCGCTCCGGCGGTTTCATATAAAACATTCAGCATATCCGGCTTCATTGTGTCGTCGGAATCGCAGAAAGCTATATAATCACCCAGGGCGTTTTCGATGCCGGCGTTGCGCGCCAGAGCCGGAGAGAGACCGGGGGCAAAAATCATCCTTACAGACAATTTTTTTTCATTGTACGACTGGATAATATCCTCCGTGCCGTCGGTTGAACCGGAATCGACCGCAACCAATTCAAAACCCTTGAATGTCTGCGCCGCCAAACTGTCAAGCGAGGTTTTAATATGTTTCGCAGAGTTCAGCGTCGGCATTACAACGCTGATTTTCATTGCCTGTCCCGCCTTTGTATAAACTCCAGTATGCGGTTGTAATCTTCAACAAAGTCCACTTCAGCCCAGAACTGCCCGGCTATGTCCGCCGCCCAAATCGGACGTTTCTGAACCATATTATATAAAATCTGTTCCCACCAGTCGCCGTGGCGCTGCGCGGAAACCATCGCTTCAATCTGTTCCTTGCATTCGGAAATAAACCCGCCCTGTATGCGGGCCAGCCCGACATACTCGCAATTTGCCTTATGGCAGTCCATGCCTTTGCCGAACGCGGCGACTTTGCCGTCCCTTACATTGAAAAGGTAATCGCCGTCCTCAACGCGGCTCGAATCGCAAAGCATAACGCAATCCCGCGTTTCGCCGAGCAGCACTGAAAGAATGTCGTCTTCCCAAAAAACGTCCGCGTTGCCGAGAATGACGGAATCTCCAGTCAATTCCTCGCGCGCCATCCACAATGAAACCAGGGAATTTGTTATCGAATAGAACACATTTTCGTGGTACGTCACAGGCAAGCCGTCAAGAGCCTTGAAAATCAAGCCTTTGTTGAAGCCAACCACGATATGCGTTTCAATGCCGTATTTGAGCAGCATTTGAACCGTGTGCCGTATAAGCGGAATGCCGCCTATATCAAGCGTGCATTTGCAGGAGTTGCCAATGGTGCGGCTTATCCTCATTCCTCTGCCCGCCGCCATAAGAATTGCTTTGTGCATTGTTTTCAGCCTTTATAATCAAATCTTGGACGTCAATTTTGAATTAAAAACCTCACAGCGGCCGACAAATCATCGCAAACGGCGTCCGGCGAAGCCTCGTATTTTCCGTCCGACAATGCCATGCCTGTTCTCACGCCGATTGTTTTACACCCCGCCGCCTGCCCTGCCGCTATATCCGCGGTGCTGTCGCCTATCATGTATGAGCGCGAAAGGTCGATATTGTAACGCTTTGCCGCTTCAAACAGCATGCCGGGTTTGGGCTTGCGGCATTCGCAGACGGTCTTGTATTTCCGCACTTCGCCTTCGTACCCTTTGTCCGGGTGGTGCGGGCAAAACAGCAAATCGTCTAAATATGCTCCCGCGCCGCCAAGCAGCGTGTCGAGCCTCGCGTGAATAGCGTCCAAATCATCAAAACTTACATCACCTCGGGCTATAACCGGCTGATTCGTAATGCAGATAACGAGATACGGTGATTTATTCAACGTTCGGATTGCTTCCGCCGTTCCGGGGATAAGCCGGAGTTGTTCAGGAGATGCAATAAACCCGTTTTCTTCGTTGAGCGTCCCGTCCCGGTCTATGAATACCGCCCGCTGCCTGCTCCGCAAACTCCGTGCCGCCGCCGCGCCGCTATCTATGTCAAACTCAACGCTGCGCAGCCGTTCCGGCGTCCCCATGTCCTTGACATACTCGGTTGAACGGTAAGCGTATACCTTGCCGCCGCCGAGCCTTGGGATAATTAAATCGTGGTCCAGATCGCGCTTTACCGTTTCGCCAACAGGCAGCGCGCCGCCGCTGAACACATAAAGTCCCGCGTTGACCAGGTTGCGAAGTTCGCCCCGTTGTTTGTCTTTCTTTGATTTCCAGGCTATTACCCTGTTTTCACTGTCGATTACGACAATATCGCTGTCATGCGGGTGGCTGTTTGGATGGACGAACAGGGTTATCTCCGCTTTTGCTTCTCTGTGAAAAGCCATAAACCGTGAAAAGTCCACATCACAATAAACATCTCCGAACAATATCAGCGTATCCTCGCGGGGCAGCAGCGGCAACGCTCCGCCTGTGCCAAGCGGCTCATCTTCTGCAATGTAGTCAATTTGCGCACCTAAGCTTTTACCGTCGCCGAAATGTTGTTTGATCGCGTCGGATTTATATCCGACAATCAGCGTAATGCCGCTGATCCCCTGCGCAGAGAGTGATTCTACCTGCCATTGCAAAATCGGCTTGCCGCAAACGGGTATCATAGGTTTTGGTATTCCGGGGTAAAGGCCGCCGATGCGCGTTCCCCTGCCGCCGGCGAGTATCGCGGCTCTCATGCCGAAGCCCTCGCCGCCAGTCTTACCGCTTCGTCTGACGTATATTTCGCCGTCCATCCAAAAGCATGGATTTTGCTCAAATCGTACTGAAACTTCGGGACATCGCCGGGCCAGCCGACGGAACCGCCCGTAAACTTATAATCTACGCCGCGCAAGCCCATTTCTTCGCACACAATATCGGCTATACGCTGCACGGTTGTTGAAGTGTCCGCTCCGATGTTGAAAATCTCCACGCCCGGCGCGTATTTCATTGACAGGATTACTTCAATCAAATCTGCAACATGGATGTACGGTTTGTCCTGTTTGCCGTCGCCGAGGATTTCAAGCTCTTTCGGGTTCTCTCTTAGCTTGGCGATAAAGTCGTATATCGCTCCGTGTGTCAGGCGCGGGCCGACGACGTTCGGAAAGCGAATAATATTGACGGCAAGCCCGTTCATCGCCGCATACGCAGAGATGAACGCCTCGGACGCGAGCTTTGCCGCGCCGTAGTATGAAACAGGGCGCAAGCCGCCCGTGTCCTCTCGCAGTAATTCACGCTTATCGCCGTACACCGCCGATGTGGACGAGAACAGAAGTTCCATGACTCCATACTTTCGCATGGCGTCGAGCAATGACACTGTGGTGAGAAAGGTATTCCGGTAGTCAATGCCCGGGTTTTCGCCGCTTTTTTTAATGTCTGAGTTTGCCGCGAGGTGATACACGCGCTTGAACCTGTGATTTTTGAATACCGCGTCCAGCTTCGCTGCGTCGCAAATGTCGATCCTGACAAACTCAAAATTCGGATTGCCATAGCAATGCCGTATCATATCCTCGCTGCCGAGGCACAGGTTGTCGGCGCAAACCACATTGTCGCCGCCCCCAAGCAGCGCGTCTGCGAGGTGGCTTCCTATAAAGCCCGCGCCTCCCGCGACCAATATCGTCACACCTGGCTCCTTTTAGGCTTATCGCCGATATATATAACGGCCGAACCACCGCCGCTGAAACCAAACTCCATGTAAGCCAGATTAGAAAGAGCGTTTTTTACCGCGTTGTGCCTGTGTTCCGGCACGTAAAACAACAGGAAGCCGCCGCCGCCGGCTCCGAGCAGTTTGCCTCCCGCCGCGCCCGCCGACATCGCGTCGCTGTACGCTTTGTCGATAAACGGATTGGTTATTCCTCTCGCGAGTTTGCGTTTATGTTCCCAATTCGCGTTCATAATATCGCCGAGCGCGTCGATGTTATCGCTGTTCAGTTCTCTGAATAACTCATCCGCGAGTTTGCATATTTCAAGCTGCGCTTGTTCTTTTTCGCTGTCAGATGCTACGTTTTTGCCTTGTTCCGATAAAATCCGCGACGCCGAACGCAGATCTCCCGTGTAAAACATCAGAAGATTACGCTCCAAACGCCCGGAGGCTTCCGGCGAGAGCAGCACGGGCTCCACCGCCACGCTTCCGTCCCTGTTGAAACGGTACATATTTAATCCGCCGAACGCCGCGGCATATTGGTCCTGCTTGCCAATAGGCTCACGGAGCACATCTATTTCAGTGTGGCAGGCTTCGGCGGCAAGAGAAGCCGCCGATACATATTTGCTTGTATAGGCGTACAGCGTGTGCAAAAGCCCGACGGTAAACGAACTTGACGAGCCTAGGCCAGTGCCCGCCGGCACGTCGGCGGTGCTTGTTATCTCGACGCCGTTTATCCCGAATTGTTCGAGCAATACGCGGAAGATCGGGTGTTTGATCTCCAGCGGGTTATTTACTGGTTCGTTTTTAGAATACTTGCAAATCAGCCTGTCAGGGTAAAAGTACGGGTGAATGGATATGTAAATGTATCTGTTCAGGCCTGTCGAGAGAACCGCGCCGCCGTGTTTTTTATAAAACGCGGGCAAGTCGCTGCCGCCGCCGCAAAAGCTGACCCTCGTGGGGGTTCTCACGATTATCATTGCTGCTTCGCCTTTATGTGGTTGATTCCGCACAATGTGTTGTAAAAAATAGCCATCATGAGGTGATCAAACACCATATGAACGTCTTCCGTTATCTGCATGCTCATCACGGGTACATTGAGCGATATGTCCGCGAGTTTAGCCAGTTTGCCGCCGTCGAACCCGGTAAGCCCGATAGTAAACGCGCCGTCTAATTTAGCCAGTTCAATGGCATTTAGTATATTCGGCGAATTTCCGCTTCCCGAAATTCCAATTACAAGGTCGTCTTTCGTAATCCTGCCGCGAAGCTGAAACTCAAATACCGCGTCATAGCCGATGTCGTTGGCTATCGCCATAACCGTGGCGATGTTATCGTTCAGGCAAACGAATCTGAAAGGCTGTTCCAAATGTTCCGAAATGCCTTTATTGAAGTCGTTGACGAAATGCGAAGCCGTGCTTGCCGAGCCGCCGTTGCCGAATATGAAAATAGTTGCGTTGCGCCTGCGCGCCGAATCAAGCGCGTTCATAACCGCGTTGATTGCGTTCGCGTCAAGCCGCGAGAGTATTTGACGCTCCAGTTCGATATACTCTTTTATTGTTTGCGTATAGTCCATACGAGTGTTCGATACCGAGTGCTGCTTCAGTAACGGTTTTATTTTAGTGTTTATTACCAAATTTTGGTGAACCTTACTCTGTATACCGCTATGCGTTGGCCTTTCATGTCGTAATCTATATTTTCATATATAAAGGCTATTATAACCGTTTATAATGGTTTGTACAATATTGCCTTGCCCCTTCAGGGCGCTGGAACGCCGTTAACTTCGGAATCCGGGTTTATTCCATTCAGTTTCCGTACTTCATCCCAGTCCAGGCGTGTGAGCGGGTTGATGTAGTAATGAAGTTCAGGTTTGATACGCTCCATATCCGTATCCCCTCGGTTTATTTTGCGATTACACCGGCGTTGTTGTCTCGAACATGATTACGCACCCCAGACGCTGATGGCAAGATCGCCGAAATGTTCGTCTCGTTGCCAGATCCTTTCGTCCCAGGTTTGGTTCGTGTCGCGGTCGAAAATCATCAGATGCGCTTCATCCGCACCAACACGGCGCACATAATCCGCTGTCTGTTCCAATCCCTGCGCTATTACGGTTTCCAACGCGCCACGACGCAGCTTGATTTCAATAACTATGCGCTGAATCGGGCCGTGAAGCCCCTGCTTTTCATCAAGCGGCCATTCAATGAAAAGATCCGTCCGCTTGCGACCCAAGCCGTATTCACGGTTGATTCGCCCGCCTCCATTAATAATACGCTGCAAAAACGCCTGCATAATAAGCTGTGGCGCGGCTTCTCTGTAGCTGAAACCCTCAATCCAACTGTCGGCGTGCTCGCGGAAAAACTGCTGAAAAGCGGCAAGCAGTTTGGGCATGTCCAATCGGTGTTCCGGTGTGACATACCATTCAGTTTCCTGGTTGGCGATACGCGTCTGCGCCACCCAGACAAGTTCACGTGGAATGATTTCCAGATAAATACGATTGCTGATGCGGACGGACGGGCGCGTTCTGATTAACCCAAGATCTTCCACATATTGCTGGTCGTCTGGACTTATGCCTTCTATACTGCCGGATTCACCGGAAAGCATCGCATCAATGACACGATGGACACGCGGTTCCCGCAGTTTGTCAATCAATTGATCGAGGTGCGTGGCGCGCGACTGGATCAATTGCTCACGAGCTTCCATGTAGTCTGAAAGACCGATCTTCCGGATACGGTCGCGGTTGACGCGGAGTTTCCACGTTAATTCATAGCCAAGCGCGTTGACAAGCCAGGGCTGGCCGAAAGTGTCTTCCCAAAGTTCGGGAAAAATGGCTTCGTCAAACGCCTGTCCGGTCTCTTCCGTATGCTGCAGCCACAACGAACGGGTTTCTTCCTGTGAGAAATTTCCCATGCGTAGAGATTCCGTTTTGATATTAAAGGCGCTGCCACCGGTAATGATTTCTCCGTCGCCCTGCTTAATACGGTAATCGCGCACATCGCGCACGCCGCAGAGTACTACGCTTTGAGGAAACTCTTTAGGGCGCTTGGTATAACCGGCGCGAATCTGGCGCAGGAGCGAAATCAGCGTATCGCCGACAAGAGCATCTACTTCATCCAGGAAAAGCACCGTGGGCTTGTCCGATGTTACCGTCCAGTAATTCAACAGTTTGGAAAGTTGTTGCTGTGCCGGAAAGTTCCGGCCTTCCCGCAAATTCCAGCTTTCCAGTTCAGGCCGTTGTAGATACAGCGCCAGATCGCTTGAAATTGCACTGCATACGGTTGGCATGCCTTGCGTTGCATCGCCGCGCGCTGCCTGGGCCGCTTCAATATTGGAGTAGGCGCAGGCGTAGCGGCCTTCTTCGTTCAGGGCGTGCATCATTGCCAAAAGCGTGCTGGTTTTGCCTGTCTGACGCGGCGCGTGAAGGACGAAATAGCGTTTGTCGCGGATCAGCCTTTGTATGTCCTCCCAATCGACGCGCGCGAGCGGATCAATCAAGTAGTGATCTTGCGGAACCATAGGCCCCGCGTTGTTAAAAAAACGCTCCATATCCGTATATCCCCATACGTAATTACATCGGCGTTGTTGTCCGGGCGCCGGGGGTGGCGTCCCGGACACGATTACGCTCCCCAGATGCTTACTGCGAGATCGCTGAAATGTTCGTCACGCCGCCAGATTCTTTCATCCCACGTTTGGTTTGTCTCGCGGTCGAAAATCATCAGATGCGCTTCATCCGCGCCGACTCGGCGGACATAATCCGCGGTCTGTTCCAATCCCTGCGCTATAACGGTTTCAAGCGCGCCCCGCCGCAGTTTAATCTCTATTACTATGCGCTGAATCGGGCCGTGAAGCCCCTGCTTTTCGTCCAACGGCCATTCGATGAAAAGATCAGTCCGTTTGCGGCCAAGACCATATTCACGATTGATCCGCCCGCCGCCGTTGATGATGCGCTGCAAAAACGCCTGCATCAACAGTTGCGGCGCAGCCTCTTTATAGCTGAAATTTTCGCACCAACTGTCGGCGTGTTCGCGGAAAAACTGCTGAAAAGCAGAAAGTAGTTTGGGCATGTCTAAACGGTGTTCCGGAGTGACATACCATTCAGTTTCCTGGTTGGCGATACGCGTCTGCGCAACCCAGACAAGTTCACGTGGAATGACTTCCAGATAAATACGGTTGCTGATGCGGACGGACGGACGGGTTAGGATCAACCCCAGGTCTTCCACATATTGCTGGTCGTCAGGACGTATGCTTTCAATGTTGTCGGATTCACCGGAAAGTATCGCCTCAATGACGCTATGGACGCGCGGTTCCCGCAGTTTGTCGATCAGTTGATCGAGGTGTGTGGCGCGCGATTGAATCAATTGTTCACGCGCTTCTTTGTAGTCTGAAAGACTGATCTTCCGGCCGCGGTCGCGGTTGGCGCGGAGTTTCCATGTTAATTCATAGCCCAGGGCGTTGACCAGCCACGGCTGACCGAAAGTGTCCTCCCAAAGTTCGGGAAAAATGGTTTCGTCAAACGCCTGCCCGGTCTCTTCCGTATGCTGAAGCCATAACGCTTTGGTTTCTTCCGGCGAGAAATTTCCCATGCGCAATGATTCCGTTTTGATATTAAAGGCACTGCCGCCTGTAATGATTTCTCCGCCGCCCTGATGAATACGATAATCGCGCACATCGCGCACGCCGCACAATACGACGCTTTGGGGGAACTCTTTAGGGCGCTTGGTATAACCGGCGCGAATCTGGCGCAGAAGCGAGATCAATGTATCG
>Ga0082212_10009974_pt1 | contig 12198 bp, 16 predicted proteins | sample TergutNt197P3_FD_71548 | JGI IMG/M metagenome (GOLD analysis project Ga0082212, IMG submission 71548) | Neocapritermes taracua P3 segment gut microbial communities from Petit-Saut dam, French Guiana - Nt197 P3 | ecosystem: Host-associated > Arthropoda: Insects > Digestive system > Gut ... | reverse complement strand
CAGCCTGTGGCGAAACATGAAAAATATCCGCGATTTGTTCTTGCGTCAAATCACGCGACTTGCGGAACTGCTTTAATTTTTCGTTTAAATATATTGCCATTTCTTACACTCCTATTTTTTATTGAAAATATTTTGAAGCGCTTCTGGCAATATTATAAATTGGCTGACAAATAAAGTCAAGCAATTATAACGCGAGTTTTTTACACGCAAGGCGTGAGTCATGGCTATGAGTTTTATGAAAACCGAAAGAAAATCTTGAATAATTGCCAAAAATGTAATTGTTGTCCACGGTGGTATATCAAAAAAACATAAATCTACAAGTCAATTCTTCCGAATCGTTTCAATTTTGCTAACATACTCATTGTACGGGAGGCTTCACGGTCTGAATTAAAATAAAAGTATTAAAATATAATAAGGATTTTATTAAAATCTTTGTGCGTCAATATTATTTAATCAACATTGTCTATTAAACAATATTTACTCGCACGGGCTGACCGTAAGCCCATACCCCATCAGCTTTAGCCTGACCGATTGGCGTGAACTGCACGTGAACTTCGTTCACGTTCGTTACACGTGGGAATACTTTTCTGATGATTTGTAACGCGCCGTTCACATCGGCGTTGATCAGTTCGCCGTTTGCCGACCTGAAAAGCCCGCGCTCTACTCGTTTGCCGACATAATTCTCATGGCGTTGCGGGATTTCATCGTCGAGCCAAGACGTTTTGGATGTATGCGATTCGTTTGCTGCGACAAAATTCAAGCCGTATTTTTTGCACTTGTACTCGAGCATATTGACGAAAACAGCGTGAGGTATCTGAACGAACGACTGGTTCACAGCTTTGCTCATCTTCGATTCCTGTTTCCAGCCGTCGTTTTTGCCGACAACTATGGTGTTGCAGCCCCGTTCCATCGCCAATCCAATGATCTTTTTGCTTGCTTTGTGGCAGAAATCCTTGACTTGATTGTTTCGCTTGTTTGTCAGGTTTGCCTGCTGGTTAGTTTGACCTGATACTTTGGCTTTGCCAGCTTTTGTGGCCACCCACACGCCGTTCATGGCAGTCTCGACCTCGCGCAGATGCGATATCCGCTTGTTCCACCGCTTGTTTTTGGACTTCAGACCTTTGCCGTTGATCAACACGGGCTCGCTCCCGTCGTTGGATGCAACGGCTGCAAAGTTATCTATGCCCATGTCAACGCCCAGATAACGGGAATTATTCGGCTTGACCGCGATGTCCTGCGTTTTGTAAACTACCTCGACCACGAAATGTCGGTTCTTCGGCACTATCCGCACCTGCTGTATGTCCCCTTGATTCAATTCCGTTGGAACGCTTAAGCCGCAAAAACTCTTTGGGAAATGCAAAACGCCGTCCTTGACTTTCACGTTCTGGTTCGTCAGATACACTATTGAACGCCCTTTTGCCTTGGGCAGGTATTTCGGCATTTTCGGCCTGCCCATGAATTTTGACGGGTTTTTGTTATACGCCTTGACCGAGGCCCAAAACGATTTCCAGCTCTCAAGCACCGCTTTCAGCGTCCCCTGCGCCGACGCCGCCATCGGCATATTCATGTAGTCAACACTCTTTTCACGCTTCAATGCTTTATCCATGCTACCGTATGTCATGCCCGTGTCATATTTGAAATATGCCTCACGCAGTCTGTACAGCGCGACATTGTGGAGGTTTTTCGCTTTGAAGCAGAATCCGTCAAGCAGCTTGTAGTATTCGCTTGAATGCTTGATCACCGTTTGGTTCGTCAGCGTCATGTTCGATCACCTCCTTGATTTTCGCTATCTTGCGCTTCGACCACAGCTTCATGGAATAGCACTGCAGTAAAGACACGATTTCCTCGAATATCTCCTCCGAATCCAATTTTTTCGAGCCTGCTTCGGACATTACTACTATTTCACAGTTGAACCGCTCAAACAGATATTTGAATAATCCGAATCCTACTCTGGAAAGCCTGTCCTTATATGTGATTACCACCCGCTCGCATTTTCCCGCTATGATTTTGTCCAGCATCGCGAAAAATCCTTTGCGTCTGTCAAAGTTGATTCCGCTCGCCACGTCGCTGAACACTTCCGATATGCTGTAGCCACGCTCAAAACAAAACCGCTTTAAGAGTTCGATTTGGTTTTCAAGCTCCGCTTTTTGTTTTGGCCTTGACACTCTCGCATAGATATATGTGCTTAACGGAATGCCGTCGTTGAATAACGCCATCACCGATTGTTTGTCATAATCGTATAACCCGTTAGGCAATGTGGTTGCTTTTATAACGCCTGTTTTCACATATTTGGTCAGCGTGGGTCTCGATATTCTCAACAATGATAAAACTTCGTGAGATTTCATGTTTATCACCTCTTTCTGTATATTATATTTATATTATATCACAAAAATGAACAAAAGCCAATTGTTTTTGTTGAAATTTTTAATATCTTTAATTAATTTGTATGCTTTATTTCACCATACCTTTTTTCGCGGCAGCTTTCGATTTTCAGAAGAAAACTTTCTTCCGCACCGGTATTGTGTTCTTTTAACACATGATTTTTCATCGCTGTCTCGCCGAAAGTTTTTCTGCATATATAGCAATTCCCATTTTTGGATGCGCGTTCTTCTGCCATATTCATATACCTCGTATGTTATAATGATTTTCCTGCAAATAATTTATTTGTGAAAGAATTTAATATGATTATATCAAATTTTTCGTAATTTTTCAATATTTCTTTTTTAAAAGATTATAAAACCAAGGTAATAGGTAATGTATAATTATGGACGAACGGGGTAAAGCGCGTTTGTTTGAACTTGCGGATTTTACAGATAAAATCGTGCTTGACGTAGGCTCAGGAGCGGGACGTTTTTCGTTCGCCGCCGCCGAAAAAGCCGCTTGGGTTTACGCGAGCGAACCTGTCGATACTCTCCGTGAGTTTATGCGTGACAAAATCAAGCGCGAAAACATTAAAAATATGCGGGTAGTTGACGGAATTGCCAAAGAATTGCCGTATCCTGACAATACGTTCGACATAGTGATGTCGGCTTGTGTTTTAACTTCGTGGGGCGGTACGTTCCCCCGCAGTTTTTGGAAAGGGAATTGACCCCCGAAGAACAGGAAGAAAAACGCAAGCGCGAGGAACGCAAGGACAGGCTTCACCAAAACTATCACTATCTGCGGCGCAAGGAGCGCGGCAAGGTAGCCGAAGATTACGAAAAGACAAAAGCGAAAAAGAAAACGGCGATGGACGCGAAAAAGAACGCTCTACGCGCCGAAGATATATCCAAAGGCGTGTTCGTCCCTGTGAGCCATTTACCGAAAAAAGAGCCGAAAAAAGCCGACTTGCCGATGGCGGCGAATCAATGATAAGGGAAACGGCTACTTTTGGAGTAGCCGTTTGCTTTGTCGCTTGGTATCTGCCCTTTATGTTGTTTCGTTAATGATAGCCGTGATATTTTGCTCCTAAAACAATCAGTTCATCAGCTTCATGAAGTCTTGCCAAAGAACAAAGAGTGCGATAAAGACCGTCCATATCTACCGCTTTTTCTTTTTGAATATTTATCTCCTTGACAATGAACTTTTTCTTTTTTCTGTCTAAACTGCAATCTACAAACCCCGCCAACTCATTTTTGGATAAAATTGATAACGGCCATTTCATACCCTTTTTCTTAAAATACTCAAAATTAAAAGAGTAAGAAAAAAAGGTATCTAACCAACGCTTATCTCGTATAATCCCTTCCATAGGGGATAGCAAGGAAACTTCATCTGTACCCTCTGTCCCCTGTTGTTGCAAGATTGCCAACAATTTGCTCGCGGCAACATAGGTTTTCTTTAAGCCCTCTACCTTGATGTCACTGATGAGGTCCTTAACCCGAAGAGAAGCAATCGCCATAGATATGTCCTCTGTGTTCAATCCGGTAATCGCTTTCATGTGAGTTATGTCGGTAATTCCAAACGAGCAAATGAGCTTGAATAAAACAGCCTCAACAGCATCAATGTAGTTAATTTCAACCGCAGCGGATTTATCTTTCAGCAAATCCTCTTTCAAGACAAACACGGGTTGCCTGAATGTCCCGGACAGCCTGTTACAGACGATGATGTCATTGGTTCCTCTCATGCTGTGAAAGGCTTGAAAAATAGGCAGATAACCTCTGTGCAACCCTTGTTCGTCGCGCTCTCTGTATGCGCTCCATGCCTCAGTTAGGTCAAGATGCTTCCACAAGTCGAGTACCGTGCATGAGCGCATTTCATGAAACGCCTGTCTTAACTTCGCTTCTTCTGCCAATAGTTCATTGCTTTGAAGTTCACGTTTTTGTTGCTCTCTTGATTGACCCCAACGTACAATTTTTTCTGTTGCGGCATTATATATGTCTAATTCACAAGTGGGGGCAATAAAAAGATTCCGCTTCAAAAAAGACGCTTCAACAAGTTCCCTTTCTTCATAAGCGATTCTATCGTAATCCGTGACCTTAAACCCCGGCACTCTACTCCAAAGAACCAAGTAATGATTCAAATGTAAAATAGGGCAAGGGTCGTACTGTATGCCCGATAAATCAGACACCACCTGTACAACCTGATTCTTGTCTTTTTCCAGCAGACATTGACCAGATAGAATTAGCGTTCTTGCGTCATTTATGGTTATTCGCATGACTATCCCTGCTCCATTTTAATCTTCCGGTCTTGTGTATTTACCATTATACACACCATTTTCATCGCGGTTTATGGGGTATGCTTTTAGATGAAAATGAATACAACCGTCAGGACATGACATACCCATTTCATATTTTTCTTTTTCGCCCCTGTGTGTAAAGTCGCCGCCGCATCGTATGACTTCGCACCATGTATACAGTTGTGCCATAATTTTGGGGCACATACCGGCGGGACATCCGTATTGAAAAACAAACTTATCCCCTTTTTCCAAACCAAGCCTGCAATGTCCGGCTTTCCCACTTGTTGCGGTGAGTTCAAATTCCCAGTCTTCTACTATCCATTTATTCATTTTTACGTTCCCTCGTTTCTGCTCTCGTTCGAGCGTTATCTTCAATAGTATATCACAAAATCATGAATTTTTCTACATGAAAAAATCCAAGCCCCAAAGCGGAAGTGTACAGCCGCCGAAGGGCTTTTTATATAGATACGCCAAACCAAAAATCAAACCAGAAAAGGAGCATTACAAATGAACCAACAAAACCAAACCGCGCCGAAAGTATTTACCACCATCAACGCTGCCGAACTCATGGCGCAGGAGTACGAGCCGTTACAGTTTGCCATTGATAAAATCCTGCCGCACGGGATTTTCGTTTTCGCGGGAAGCCCGAAGATAGGTAAATCATGGCTGACCCTCGATATGTGCCAAGCCATATCTACGGGCGGCAAGCTGTGGGATTTTACAGCCACGCAGGGCGATACGCTGTACCTCGCGTTAGAGGATAAATACAGCCGCCTGCAAGGACGCTTAACCGACAAGATAATCCGTATGCTAAAAAACGAAGTCACACAAAAGAAAAATTAACCCGTTGTCAGTTTCTCTATTGCCTCGACTGTCCAATATCGGTTGGGGCGTATTTGTTGCCCTACTTCATCTTTGGTAAACAGGATTTCCGGCTGGCCGGTATTATCAACGAGCCGAAATACATCGCAGAGCGCCAACAACTTTGAAATGTTAGCGAGTGCTTTTGTGTATCGACTACGGATTTTGTCGGGCGGGACACTGTGACCGCCCGACAATTCACGGCTCTTTACACGAAATACATTCAACTCTGGGTTTGCCGTCAAAACGAATACACTCTCAATTTGAAACCCTGCGGCTTTTGCGCGGATAAGCAAAACAAGATTGCGCTCTGTTGATAGAACGGTCTCGAAAGTGAAAGAACGTCGTTCTGACAAACATAATTCACGCAACCGCTCCGCTTCCTGCGCGGCTTCAAGGTCGGTACAATCGCGCGCTGCCTTGATGTCATCGGCATTGATATACAACCCGACTTTTTCCCAGGCCTGCGTAACTGTGCTTTTGCCGGAACCGTTAGGCCCCGCAAAGACGAGTATTTCCGGGGCTTCATTCAATGTCATAAGCCCTCCTGCCGTCAGGATATTCAAGGAAAGGGCGATTTTGCAAATCATCGTATAATGCGACAGGCAAGCCAGATAATCTAGCAGTGGAAACCTTTACGTTTACAGCTTCTCGCATACGACGCTCCATCGGATCACCGCTTAATTCAAGAGCGAAAGGGATTGATCTTGAACGCGCTACTTGCGCCAAAAAAATATTGATACCCGTACTCATATTCATTCCGAGCGCGGTAAATACCGCCTCTGCTTGTTTTTTTATAGCGTTATCTACACGAACATTAAGCCTTGTTTCAGCCATAACAGAACACCTCCATATCTTTATATCCCATTATACACCCAACGGGCGTACATTGCCAAGCTTTTTCAGTATTACCAAAAAATTTGGGACTAACCGCTGTTACAGGTCACCCCCCAATGTCATTAAGTTAGGCGAGTAGCCCTAACCAATGAGTGATCTCTAATGCAAATATCATTGGAATATTGCCAATCTGGCCAAGTGAGGCAACTCAGGTATGGTATTAAGAATCTTGAGAAACTCAAGAAAGCTTTGACACATTGGACTGAATCCGAAGCCACGCCAAGAAGGGAGCGTATGACAAATGAGTGTGCAAAGCGTGGTACAGAACATCCAGATGCAGGGATGGGCACAGCAAATTGAGGAGCGCGAAAGGAGCGGGCTTAGCGTACGTGACCTGTTATCCACCGCTTACTCTCTTTGTCCTGAAACCCGGTCATGCCTCAGTCCGATATAATAACGTTTGAAAATGAAAAATCCCTGCAAGAATTCCAAAAATATTTTCAATTTACTGAAACCAGTACCTCACTTGGAATCCGTCTGTGAACCAATTGAATTAGAATACGTATTCTCAAAGACGTGCCGTCAAGGGTACATTGTCCAATTTTTCAGTTTTTGTTTCATTAGGTTTCAAAAAGTGTTATACTTGGACTAGTTAACTAAACCCTATTTGAAATCTCAAGACAAGTAGAGTTCTATTTATATGAGATGGGTTGTTGCCGATGGCAAAAAAGAGATCAGTGGTCAGGACATAACTGTAACTGTAACTGTGCCGGGAGAGAAAATGTTATTATATCGGGCAGTAGGCGATAAAGAGTATTACTCAATTATGCAAACAGCAAAGTTTGTCTGCCTTCCTGGCGGCGTAGGTGTGAAGTATTTTGGGAAGGATTTAATAGATACCATCCATTTTGCAGAAAAGACTATCAATAATAATGCTGTAGCGGTAGTCGAAATTGAAGTAGCACGAGATGTTGTTGAGAGAATAGGTGATTTCGTTAATGTCGATCCCTTTCTGTTTAGGCACGGAACCGTTGAAATATGGGAATCCAATCTCGATGATTTCAACAATGCAATAATTAACATAGTCCATAAATTCTAAGGGAGGCTAGGAAATGCTAACGGCAAATGCAGAAATAAAGTTTACATTGGAGGAAAAAAACTATAGCGTTAAGCCTCTTAGGGTTGCTTTCAATTTTGGCCCTGGATTGCTGTTCACAGGCGAGATTGTCAGTGAACATACAATATATTCGTACAACGAAGTATACGGCGTTAATGTAAATTTTTTCACTGTCGAAGATGAGGCTTATGCAGTATTAAAATCTGTTTTAGCACCTGGGATAGGCGTTACAATGCAAGCCGGTTCTCGAATCCTCGGAACTGCTGAACTAAACAATTTCGTGTATAGTTGAGCTGAACAATGATTTTGTTTTACGTCAACTCGCCGACAGAAGTCACTCTATGCTATACCCAAAACCGGAGTCATGCATGAAAGCTGCTGATACCAAGTATATCAGCGGCTTTTACATACAAGTTGGACATGTACCAAAAGAACACGTCTTCTCGAAGATGTGTTTTGACACTCCCCACGGATAAATCCGGGGGAGTGTCAATAATACCGTAAATCAACATTTCGTTTGATTCTTGTACTGCGATATGCTATCATTTATTAATGATTAAGGCTTTTTCGCTCATTGAGCGCGCTGAAATCATTGAAGCATTTCATCCGCGCTTCGCGCAGGCGTCTACACCGCGCTTTCGCTTCGCGAAAGTAATCATGTTGTTGCAAAACTCTAGGGAGGTGTAATTAATGCCACATAAACTTAGAAGAAGCGTATCAGTATTATTGATTGCAAGTCTGGCACTCCTATTTGTACCTGTAACCAGTGCCGCAGACCCGATTGCACCGTATCCGCCATCATGGATCTCACAGGAGGATTACCTGTTATTCCCATCCAGTGATGTATATGAGCCCGATTCCTGGTCCCGGTTGGAAGGCGTAAGGGCAATGTGCGACGAGGGCAGGTATGACGATGCTGTGCGCGAGGCGTCCTCAACCCCCTTAGCCGGCAAGGATCCCGGTTTTGTCTACGAGTATTCGCTAATCTATTATAAAGCATTCCTGTCCGGGATGAATGTCAGTAGCCGTATCCGGTCTGAACTGTAACGGGTTGCGCGTTTAGTCACTGATGAGGGTCTAAGGCGATCCATGCTGGAGCATGCTGCCCGTTCGGTGTGCTGGGATAACGAAGCTGGTGCGAGAACTTCATACGATATTCTCAACATGCTAAGCGAGTTATGCAGCATAGATGGTTTTAACCGGGCAAAATTCCTTGAGCATTCTGATTTTGACGGTGTACGCGATAACACGTCGTTCCGTCGCAATTTCGAACCACTCATTTTCATTGATGGACGCTATATCAGCCTGGACGTTGGCCCATATATAGTAAATGGCCGGACACTGGTACCTATTGGCCCTATTGCGGCGGTCATTGGAGCAACAGCCAGTTGGGATGGCGAGACAAAAACTGCAACGATTACGAGGGCATACAAAGAGATTAAGCTAACGATAGACAATGAGTACGCCCTTGTTAATGACAAGCGTATACTATTGGCCGAGGCGCCACGCCTGACAGGCGACCGCACTTTCCTCCCTCTCGGTTTTGTCCTCGAGCAGTTCTCTCAAAGCGCCGAATGGGACGGCGTCAACAGCGTAATATACATCGAGGAGGATATGAGCTTTGCTCGCGAGAACAGCAATATCAAGGAGTGGATACTTGGCTGCGCGGCGATTCTTGCAAAATCAAACAACGGCGATCCCTACTCAATAGGCATGAACACCCGCTCATCATCCGCTACCCTCTCTGCCCGGCGTGCGCTGTCGGGTTCGTGGAGCTGTGACAACCGCGTGGATTTACTGGAGACAATACTAATAATGACCGATAATGGGCACGCTCGCGATTTTGATTTCGATGCAATGGTTGTCAACTCTATGTCCGACGCTGAATACAATACGCTCCTTCAACATTCGAGTACATTGGATAGATACATGTGGCAGCTTGTTAAGGACCTTAGCGCTAAATGGGGTGATAAAGGCATTAACGCCTGGGATTGGTTCCGCATGGCGCATCTTGCAGGATGGGGTTATCTCGCCGGATATCTCGAGTTAGAAGAGGTCTATGTTATCGTTAAACCTATCGCGGAGAGGTTGCGGTCCACGTTTTCATCGTGGGACGAGGCAACAGAAAACTACATGGACGGCTACGCTTACTGGTCGCGTACGGATGTGAGTCAGGAAAATACGCAATACAAGCAGAGGCTTCAGATATATGAGAATCTGAAATCAGAACAGGAGGTTAACGGGCTGCTGTTCGACCCGGCTGTATGGACCGACCCGGTAATTGGCGTGAAAGATTCAACTTAAGGGGACTAAACGCCGTAAGACGGAAGCAATATACCTCGCTGTGATTGGCACATGTGCGCCTTTCACAGCGAGGTATGTTGACAAAAAGATAAGGATTTTTCGTGGTAACCTAAACATTGCGCTTTTTCCCCCGGCGTGTTATATTATCCTTTGGGAGTATAATGAAAGGAATGGTCATAATAATGCTTGACGCCCGGGACGCCTTATTATTGGTCGTCGATTTTCAGGAACGGTTGATGCCCTCGATCCACCGCCGGGAAGAAATTACCGGCAAAGCGGCAGCCCTGATTGAGGGTTGCCGGGTCCTGGACTTACCGATCCTGGTCACACAGCAGTACACAAAAGGGCTTGGTCCCACGATACGCGAGATAGATGACGCCCTCGTTGAATACGAGTATATCGAGAAAATCACATTCAGTTGCTGCGGGAGCGGGGAGTTCCGCGGGAAGCTCGGCAAAGCCGGTAGGAAAAGCGTCATCATCACAGGAATAGAGACCCATGTATGCATACAGCAGACAGTGCTTGACCTTTTGGAAGGCGGGTACCAGGTGTATGCTATCGCGGATTGCCTGGGGTCGCGCAGCGACAGCGACTTCCGCTACGCGATACGGAGGATGGAGAAAGCGGGCGCCATCGTCACCACCATGGAGTCCATTCTGTTCGAGATGCTGGTCAGCGCCGACCACCCAAAACGCAAAGAAATCACAGTCCTTGTAAAGTGAGGTATAAATCTAAATGAATATTGCGATAATAACAGACTCTTTCCCACCTATGATCGACGGCGTCGGCCGTTGCGCCTACGCCTATACGAAAGCCCTGCATGAAGGGGGGTACGGCCAGTGCATCGCCGTAGCGCCCAAGATGCCGCAGGTGAAGGACGATTACCCCTTTAATGTTTACAGTTTCCGTTCGCTCAAGTTCCCGTACGGCGATTACAGGGCTGGTTATCCGTTCATGCCATCCCTGATAAAGAAGCTGAAGGCTATGGATATCGACATCCTCCATGCCCACAGCCCGTTCATCTCGATGCCGATCGCCAATAAGCTCCGCCGCAAACTGAAGGTCCCGATAGTGTTCACCCAGCATACAAAGTGGGACTACGACCTCGAGACAGCTTTGCCTTTGAAACCCCTCCGCCGGATTGCCGAGCACTACATACATTGGAGCATAGGTAAAGCGGACGAGGTGTGGGCTGTAAGCCAGGGCGCCGGGGAGCACCTGAACGTCAGGGGCTATAACGGGGACTTCACGGTTATGCCAAATGGCACGGATTATGAGAAATGCGAGCCGAACCCCGAGATGCAAAAGCGTATTAATGAGCGCTTCGACCTACCCGATGGCGTCCCTGTCCTGCTTTTCGTCGGGCGAATGATGTGGTACAAGAACATCGGCATGATTCTGGATACGCTTGAGTTACTGAAAAAAACCGATTTTGACTTCCGGATGCTTTTTGTGGGCGATGGCGAGCACATGGATGAAATCAAGGATGCGACGACGGAAAAGGGGCTCGACGACGTCGTTTCGTTCGTCGGCAGGATAGACGACAGGGAGGAGCTTATGTCCTATTATGAGCGCGCCGACCTCTTCCTCCTCATGTCAATATACGACAACGCGCCCGTCGTGGTACTCGAGGCCGCTGCTTCCGCCTGCCCTGCGCTGGTCCTGCGCGGCAGCGCGACTTCAGAGGTTATAGAAGACGGCGTCAACGGCTACCATGTCGGGGAAGACCCCGGGGAGGCGGCTGACGCCATAAGGATGATTTTCTCCGACCTCAAGCGCCATGAGGAGGTGTCCAGGGCCGCTGCCGAGCAGGTTTACATCCCGTGGGACAGGCTGATGGTACGCGTCGTTGAGGGCTATGAACGCGTGATAGACGATTACAAAAAGAATCAGAAAGAGAAGAAGAGCCGTAGAAAAGGGAAGCAGGAGCTATCTTCGTTAGTCGCTGACTAACTTTGAGCTGCGCCCCACAACCTGCGGGCTTGTGCGCTAACGGGCGAGATGAACCCCCCGGTGTGTCTGCACCGGGGGGATTTGCTCCGGGTCTGCTCCGCCGGGTCTGCTCCGCCGGGTCTGCTCCGGGTCTGCGCCGCTCATTTTGCGGCCTTGATAGCGGCGGCGAGATCGATATCCCCGGTGTAGAGGGCTTTCCCGATAATCGCGCCATCAACGCCCGCAGCGGCAAGGGCTTCAATCTCATCAATCGACGAGACCCCCCCGGAAGCAATTATTGAAACAGATAGCCTGCTTCTTAACTCGCGGTACAGCCCAAGGTTCGCGCCTCCAAGCAGGCCGTCTTTTGATATATCAGTGCAGATTAGCGTCTTTACCCCGGCGTCTTCGACCATTTTGCAAAATGCCATCAAGTCGCGGTCGGATATCTCCGTCCACCCCTTGATGGCTATAAATCCGTCCTTAACGTCAG
>Ga0082212_10009973_pt1 | contig 12198 bp, 12 predicted proteins | sample TergutNt197P3_FD_71548 | JGI IMG/M metagenome (GOLD analysis project Ga0082212, IMG submission 71548) | Neocapritermes taracua P3 segment gut microbial communities from Petit-Saut dam, French Guiana - Nt197 P3 | ecosystem: Host-associated > Arthropoda: Insects > Digestive system > Gut ... | reverse complement strand
GCTTCCCGTACTGGAAACAATACCGCCCGTCGCGGCGAAACTGCGTGTATTGAACGATGTCGGGCTTGGATACGTGCGGCTTGGGCAATCGTCAACGACGCTTTCAGGCGGCGAGGCGCAACGTGTGAAACTCTCTAAAGAATTAAGCCGGCGGGCGACGGGGCGGACGCTCTGCATTCTGGACGAGCCGACGACGGGTCTGCATTTTGCCGACGTGAAAAAACTGCTCGAAATTCTCGGCAGTCTTGTGGATATGGGCAATACCGTGATTGTCATTGAACATAATCTGGACGTAATTAAAACGGCGGACTGGATTATTGACATGGGGCCGGAAGGCGGCGAAGATGGCGGCATGGTTATCGCGCGCGGGACGCCGGAGGAAGTCGCCGCAGTGAACGAATCCGCCACCGGATGCGCTTTGCGGCGTATGTTATGAAAATCAACGAACTGTTTTACAGCATTCAGGGGGAATCTTCTTTCGCGGGGCTTCCCTGCGCCTTTATCCGAACGACCGGCTGCAATCTGCGCTGCGCCTGGTGCGACACGCAATACGCCTTCCATGAAGGAACGGATATGCCCATTCCCGAAATCCTGCGCAAAATCGCGTTCTGGCCGACGCGCCTCGCGCTTGTGACGGGAGGCGAACCGATGCTGCAAAAGGATATTCACGAGCTTTTCGCCGTCCTTATTGAGCGCGGCTATACGGTGCTGCTCGAAACCAGCGGGCACGAACCTCTTGCGGATGTTGACGCGCGCGTTCATAAAATCATGGATTTCAAATGCCCTTCAAGCGGCATGTCCGGCCGCAACGACTACGCCAACGCTGATTGCCTGAATAAAAACGACGAGGTGAAATTTGTAATCGCCGATCGTAATGATTTCGACTGGGCATGCGGCATTGTAAGAAAATTCGATCTGACGGCGCGGGCGGGATATGTGCATTTCGCTCCAGTTTTCGGAAAAATTTCTTTCGCCGAACTTGCCGCGTGGATTCTTGATTGCGGCCTCGGCGTCCGGATGCAGCCGCAGTTGCATAAAATCATCTGGCCGGAAACCAGCCGCGGCGTTTAATAAAAAATGAACTCATGGGAAATTAAAAACCGGATTCGCCAAAGAGTCGCTGAAGAAGAAGGCGTACTACGCAAAGTTGCGCCGCTCGGCGTTGCGCTCTGCCATCCCGCGACTTACGATGTAGCGATGAGTTCGCTCGGTTTTCAGGCGATCTATCAGGAAATCCACAGACATCCTGAGGCCGTCGCCGAAAGGGCGTTTCTTCCCGACAATCCTGAAGAATATCGGCGCAACCGCGTTCCGGTACTTACTTATGAAAACGAACGTCCGCTGTCGGATTTTCCCGTCATCGCTTTTTCCATCGCGTATGAACTTGAAATTACCGGCATTTTTGAAATGCTTGACCTTTGCGGCATTCCGCTTTTGCGCGGGGATCGCTCGGCGCGGCATCCTTTTATTCTAGCCGGCGGGCCGCTTACAATTTCAAACCCGGTTATTCTTTTTCCCTTTGTTGACGGCGTTATCATCGGCGAAGGCGAGGAACGCATACATCAATTCCTGGATATCGCCGCGGGCGCGGATCGCGAAAACTGGACGGAGCAACTGGCGCGCCTTTCCGGCTGTTATGTACCCGGCATATCGTCGGAAATACCCGCGCCGTGCCGCGCGCCGGACGGTTGCCTTCCCGCCTCGTCGCGGATACTCACGAAGAACACCGTTCTTTCCTCAATGTTTCTTATTGAGCCTGAGCGCGGCTGCTCCCGCTCGTGCGCCTACTGCGTCATGCGCGGCCCGCGCGGCGGAGGCATGAGAACGGTTCCGGCTGAAGAGGTTTTGCGGCGGATTCCTGAAAACGCGCGTCGCGTCGGCCTCGTTGGCGCGGCGGTAACCGACCATCCGCAAATACACGATATTGTCGCCGGCATTGTGGAAAACGGGCGCGAAATCGGGGTTTCAAGCCTGCGCGCGGATCGACTTGCCGATCATCTCGGCGAAGAGTTCGTCCGGCTGCTCGCCAAGGGAGGATACAGGACGCTGACAACCGCGTCGGATGGCGCTTCACGGCGTATGCGCGACATGGTTGGCAGAAATACCGAAGAACGTCATCTTACGCGGGCGGCGGAACTGGCGCGCATCTCTGGAATGTCGCGCTTAAAATTGTATGAAATGATAGGTTTTCCCGGTGAAACGATGAACGATATCGAAGAGCTTATACGTTTTTCCCTGGAAATATCAAAAATCACGCCTCTTTCACTCAGCGTGTCGCCCTTTGTCGCCAAACGCAATACGCCTTTAGGCGGCGCGCCGTTTGAAAGCATAGCCGTTCTGGAATCGAAATTTTCGCGTATACGCGCCGGGTTGAAAGGCAAAGCCGAGGTGAAGCCCGGTTCCCCGCGTTTTGCCTGGATAGAGTACATGCTCTCGCAGGGAGACGAAAGGGCGGGACTGGCTGCCATGGACGCATGGCGGCAGGGAGGCCGCTTCGCCGCCTGGAAGAAGGCATTTGGCAGCCTTCGCAACCCATGAAATCAAGGCTTGCGGCCGAGACAAAATCTGTAGGGGACGCCGCCCACGGCGTCCCGTTTGGGGGTTAAATAAGCATTTTGCCGAGGGAGCGCAACGCAGAGTTCGTGGTTTTCGGAGGTCGCCATTTGAAATACACGACGACAATGCGTGAAGCGACTTGCCATTTTATGAAATTTCAGGGTAAAATTAACCTTTGTATGTGACGTGGGCGGTTTCCGTGAAATTCCGGAGTCCAAAAGTTGTTGATTAATAGATTGGGTGAGTATCTTGGGCGGAGAAAGTTTATCGCAAGAGCAAATAGACGCATTGTTCAGAGGCCTCGCCGGCGGCGATAGTAATAATGCGTCCGATCCCAAACCTGAATCGGACGACAAAAAAGATTCTGCCGACGACGACAAGTAAGCGGTCTGTTTATTGATGGAATACATACAATCCTTCATCGGTTTTTTCCTTCACCTTGACGTACATCTGGCGGAGTTGACAAGGGATTACGGCTCCTGGATTTACGGGATACTTTTTCTTATCGTCTTCTGTGAAACGGGCCTTGTGGTTACGCCGTTCCTGCCGGGAGATTCCTTGCTGTTTGTCGCCGGCGCGATTTCGTCGGTCGGCAGCAATCATATCAATGTACATTTGATGGTTGTTCTGTTGATTTTCGCCGCCATTCTGGGCGACGCCTGTAATTATTTCGTAGGAAAATTTTTCGGCGAAAAACTTTTCAGCAATCCCGACTCCAGGATATTCAAGCAAAGTTACCTGAAAAAAACACAGGATTTTTATGAGAAGCACGGCGGTAAAACCATTATTATCGCGCGTTTTGTTCCCATTATCCGCACATTTGCTCCTTTTGTGGCGGGGATGGGGAAGATGAAATACGCCCGTTTTCTCAGCTACAACATCACCGGCGGCATTGCCTGGGTACTTATTTTCACGTACGCGGGATACTTTTTCGGCGAACTTGAATTTGTAAAAAAGAACCTGACGGTTCTGGTTCTTGCAATTATATTTATTTCAATTTTGCCGGCCGTGTTCGAAGTCTGGCGCAACACGCGAAATCGGTACGGTCCATAAATTTTTGAAACCTGCCGATAAACATTGCGTACAAGATGGCGTGCAAAGTTTATAAAAAAGAAGTAATTGCAAAACTTTCCGGCTTTGCCGGGAAGGGCGGTTCGCGAACCGCCCATTATTCATTACACGCAGGCGAGGACGCCCGTGATCCCATGTCAAGGTTTTGCAATTACTTCAAAAATTAAAGATGGAGGTATTCGATAATGAGCGATCAATTGATAACGAACGGTCCGCCGGAAAAATCAGATCGGGGAAAACAGGTATTCGGTTTTCTCATGATTTTGTTAGTGCTCGTTCTGGGCATTTGTATAGGGACATTGACTACAAATCGCGCGGGCGCTACAGGGCCGGGCGACAGCCAGTTGGCGGTACCGCCGGCCGGCAAGCCCGTCAACGGGCCGTTGCAGGCTTTTTCCCAGGCTTTTGAGGAAGTTTCAAAAAGCGTGTCGCCGGCAGTGGTAAATATCAACGTTGAAACGATCGTTTCAGGGCAGCAGGGCGGTTTCGCCGCGCCTTTTGATCTCGGCCCTCTGGAACGCTTTTTCGGAAGCCCGGGCGGCCCTTCTCCGTCACCTGATCGCACAGTGCTCAGTCTGGGTTCAGGAGTCATTGTCGATCCCAAGGGATATATCATCACAAACAACCACGTCATCGAAAGCGCTATGAAGATTAAAGTAAGCGTCGGCGACAGCCATGAAGAATATATCGCGAGCGTGATTGGAACCGATCCGGTGGCGGATATAGCCGTGATAAAAATTGAAGGAAACCGGCCGTTTCCTTACGCAAAAATCGGCAATTCGCAAAGCATGAAAGTGGGCGACTGGGTGGTCGCCATCGGCAGTCCGTTCGGAATGGAGCAGACCGTGACCGCGGGCATTATTTCCGCGACCGGTCGTACTTTCAACACCACCCTCGACGGTCCGTCGGTATTCAACGACTATCTGCAGACAGACGCCGCCATCAATCGGGGAAACAGCGGCGGTCCGCTTGTCAATATGAGCAGCGAGGTGGTAGGCATCAACAGCTTTATTTCCACGGGCGGCGGTTTTAGTTCAGGCAGCGCCGGCATAGGTTTTGCCGTTCCGTCGCATGTGTTTGTTAATATTTACAACCAGATTATTGAAACCGGAAAATTTTCACGCGGCTGGATCGGCGTCAGCATGAATACTCTTCCATTTACGCCGGCGCTTGCGGAACATTTCGGCGTCAAACAGGGAACCGGCGTTCTGGTAACACAGCTTGTAGGCGAGGACTCAAAACCGTCGGATACGGCCGGCCCCGCAGCAAAAGCCGGAATTCGGCCTGAAGACGTTATCGTCGAATTTGACGGTTTGAAAATTAAGGACGTTCAGGATTTCCGGATGGCGGTCGCCAACACAATTCCCGGCAAGACGGTCAAGGTCAAGGTAGTGCGGTATGGCGAGGAAAAATTGCTTGATGTGGTGCTTGCCGAACGCACGGTTGAGGAACAGGGGAGACAGCAGAGGAGGAATGGCGGCTACAGCTTTGAAGAAGAAAAAGCGAAACCAAAAGCTGAAATCGGCCTTGAGTTTGACAATGTTCCTCAGCGCCTGGCCAGGTCCATGGATATTACCGGGGGCGCGCATATAACATCCGTTAAAGCGGGAAGCCTGGCGGAGGATGCCGGTTTGACGGGACAGGGGCAGCGCGGCGGCAACGGCGACGTGATTGTCGCGGCCAACGGCAAACCTGTAACCAACCGCGACGATCTGCTCAATATCGTCAGGGGGATCAATTCCGGATCTCCGATTGTAATCAAATTCCTGCGTTATTCCCAGGACGGCAACTCGACTTCAACCTTCTATACCAGCCTCATAAAGCCGTAACCCTTTTCGGCTATGCGCGCGCAATCCGGTATTCACGCCGGATTGCGCGCCAGACATGAGAGCCGACTATTAGCGTCCTAACTGGGATATAAAGTAACCGGCGGTTACGGCGGTGCCTATTACCCCAGCTACATTTGGTCCCATGGCGTGCATGAGCAGGTAGTTTGACGAGTCGTATTTTTGTCCCTCCGCGTGCGCCACGCGCGCCGCCATCGGCACGGCCGATACGCCCGACGCGCCGATCAGCGGGTTAAGCGGATTTCGCGGCGACAGGATGTTCATCAGTTTTCCCATAAGCACGCCGCCCGCCGTTGACAAAGCAAATGCTATTACTCCCAATGCGATGATTTTCAGCGTTTGCGGCGTCAAAAAATTTTCCGCGGCCATGGTAAGCCCTACGCTGGTGCCAAGGAAAATGGTCACGACGTTTATAATTTCATTCTGCGAAGATTTTACAAGGCGCTCGGTGACGCCGCATTCGCGCAGGAAATTTCCAAACATCAGCATAGCGATAAGCGCGGAAGCGGCCGGTACCAGCAAAATACAGCTTACGCAGACCACCAGGGCAAAGACCAGGCGTTCAAGCTTGCCTACCTTGCGCAGTTGCCGCATCCGTATGCCGCGCTCTTTTTCCGTCGTCAAAAGACGCATGATCGGCGGCTGAATAAGCGGCACCAGCGCCATGTATGTGTATGCGGCGACCGCGATGGGACCGATCAGATGGGGCGCAAGTTTTGTCGAGGTAAAAATCGACGTAGGTCCGTCCGCACCGCCGATAATGCCGATTGAAGCAGCCTCTCCAGGAGTGAACCCCAGGAAAATCGCGCCCAGAAACGTACAGAAAATGCCAATCTGCGCCGCCGCGCCCAGCAGCAAGGTGCGCGGATTCGCTATGAGCGGCCCGAAATCAGTCAGCGCGCCGACACCCAGAAAGATGATGGGCGGGAAGAGTTCCCATTCGATGCCTTTTGAAATGTAGTAGTAAAGCCCGCCCGGCTCAAATGAACCGTCGGGGTGCATGACAGGCGCGTTGAGTACGCCGAGCGTAGGCAGATTGGCAATCAGCGCGCCGAACGCGATCGGAACCAGAAGCAGAGGTTCAAACTCCTTGCGCACGGCCAGATACATAAGAACGGCGACCACGCACCACATGATGAGCTGACCGCCTGTTACCATTCCGAAACCGGTATCTTTCATGAAATCCATGAAAACCTGCAACATACGAAACCCTTTCCAGCGGTCAGGAAAGCACCGCTATAACCGCGCCTTCCTCAATCGTCGCGCCGGTCTGCGTTTTGATCTCGGATACCACGCAGTCGCGCGGCGCAAGCACGGGCGTATTCATTTTCATGGCTTCAAGCGTGACGATTGCCTCGCCTTTTTTTACGGATTGTCCCTGCTGTACATGCACCGCTATGACAGTGCCTGAAATGGGGCATAGCAGATTGCCCGCTTCTTCCGCCGAATTCCGCAGCGCTTGAGGATGCGCGTTGGCGGAGTTGTCGGGAGAAAGGTCAGACTGCCGCCGAAAGGGATGAGGCGCATGGGTGGAATCATCAGGAAAATAATCAGACCGCCGCCGAAAGGGATGAGGCGCTTGGGTGGAATCGTCGTCCAGAATCTCCGCCGTAACATCGTAACTTTTACCTTCCACCGTAATACGTATATGTCTCGTAGTCGTCATCGGGATTTTTCCTCACGAAATATCCAAATATCCAGGTTAATGGCGCCGTATGCGGGTATGCGCATTGAAAATCTGCCGCCGCCCTTCACGCGCCCAGGGATTGAGTTCATTAAGACCGTGCGCCGGCGCTATCCGCGTTATACGGTAATGATGGTTATCAAGTATGACCGCCACAGTTGCGGCGATTACAGGCAGATGCGGGAAACCGTCATCTGCGGACTGTGCGATTTCCTGCGGTTTTTTTGCTTCCTCACGGTTCTGCTTTGCCTCTTCAACGCGTTTGAAGAAAAAGCCGATAACCGCGCAAAGTATGGAAAGCCCCGCCAATGTCGAAAGCACTATAAATATGCCCAGGCACAAAAAACCGAAAACGTCTCCCCACGACGACTCCGCCGTAAGCGCCGGGCCTTTCACCACGCCGGTCTGACTAATCGCTATAATAAGCTGTTGCGTTGTCATAAGAAAATTAATCATTATGGATTATTCCGCCTTTAAAAATCATTTCATTTTACGAGATTCCGCAGCAAGATCAACCCGGAAAGATTTAAGGAAACGCTGATTAATTGCCTGGGCATACAGGGGGCGTAGCGTGCTACGCCCTTCAATTGTATGGGCGCGATAAATCGCGCCCGTTTTATTTATTAAGACGCATGCGGGACGCATGCTACCCCATGTCACGCCGGCGGGGACGCCCGCGATCCCATGGCAACGACAGAGCCACACCCAGGGAGTAGCACGCTGCGCCCCTGGAGAGGGTAAACGGTTTGTACGTACTGCGCCGAATACCTTAACTGATCCACCCGCCGCCGACGACGATTTCGTCCTGGTAGAAAACACAGGCCTGTCCCGGCGTCACCCCCGCCTGCGGCGTGTCGAATATAACCGTTACTCTGTCGTCCCCACATGGCTCAATCAGAGCCGGGGCAGGCGTGTGACGCGAACGAATTTTAGCCGTGATACGTAAAGGCCCGGTCAAATCCGTTATGGCTATCCAGTTTGGCCGCTCCACCAAACAACTGCTTCGGCCGAGCAGACGCCGCTCGCCAACAACGACGACGTTTTCATTCGAGCGTATTTCCAGCACGTAGAGCGGCTCGGAATGAGCTATGCCTATTCCGCGCCGCTGGCCTATTGTGTAATGGTGAATGCCATTGTGTGTGCCCAAAACGCGCCCCGAGGCGTCAATAATTTTTCCCGGCGGCGGCGCTTCGGACGGCGCGTAACCATCCTGCGGATGATACCGTTCGACAAACGCCGCGTAATCGCCGTCGGGAACGAAACATATTTCCTGGCTTTCCTCTTTTTCCGCCGTCGGAAGCCCCCGGCGGCGGGCTATTTCACGAACTTCCCCTTTTGTCATGCCTCCCAGCGGAAACATCGCGCGCGCCAGTTGTTCCTGAGTCAATTCAAAAAGGAAATATGATTGATCTTTGTTTTTATCGCACGCCTCAAGCAGTAAAAATCTGCCGTTTTGTTCATTACGGACGACACGCGCGTAATGCCCCGTGGCGACGCGCACGGCGCCGGCATCCTCCGCCATGCGTATCATATGGCCGAATTTCAGGCGCGAATTGCAGTGTACGCAAGGGGAAGGCGTCCTGCCGCTCCGGTATTCCTCAACGAAGGGACGCACCACGGAGTCTTCAAATTCCTTCTGAAAATCAACTACGTAACATGGAATGCCTATGCGCGCCGCCGCCACGCGCGCGTCGTAAAGATCTTCGGATGAGCAGCAGCGCGCAGCGCGTACTGCAGCGTTTTCAGTTCCTTCGCCGTTGCGCCGTTGATCCCATAACTGCATGGAAAATCCGACAGGATCGTAACCGGAGTCATTGACAAGCAGCGCCGCCACCGAACTGTCCACGCCGCCGCTCATGGCGACCGCCGCGCGCTCCATTTATTCAGCCTTCATGGGCGCCCACAGTATGCCGCTCCGCCCGCATTGGATGTTTTTCAGATTAGGACGCAGGATATATTCGTCGATAAGCTCAGCTTTTTTTTCGTAAAGTTCACGTAAAAGCGTTATCTTCTGGCGCGCTTCCGACGCAAGCGCAATTAGCCGCTCCTCAAGTTCCGAGTTTTTCTCCATACGCGGAACGCAGGCTTCGGCGTCAACAGCCGACGACGACGCGTTCAGAAACAACTCGGCGATACGCTCGGCGTACCGCGAATATATGTCCCTGTCGCTTGTTTCCGGCTTTAACGGCTCCGAGTCGGTCAATTCCGCCTCTTCGATCCCCAGGTATTTCTCCTTCAACTGTTCCTGCATACGATTGAAAATAATGCGCAACTGATTAAGCGCTTCACTCATCTGATAAAGGAACTGCTCCCGGCATCTGGCCAGGAAATCCTCCATCGTTTCATTGGCGCCTGAATAAATGTTCAGTTCGGAATTGCGATAAAAAAGCTTTTTCCATGTCCGCGTCAGGTATTCGACATAACGTTTTTTTACGTTTTCGATAAACTCAACATCGACGAATTCCGGCAGCGGACGCAATCGCGCCGACCGCGGCGCGGTTTCCTGAATCCTGTCAATGTCCGCGTCATAAATAATTTCCTCCGCCCAGCCCGGAACCGCGTGCTTTTGATAAAATTTCAACGCGCGGGCCAGTTTTTCCGCGCCTTTGTATCCGGTTCGGATATCGTTGAAATCAATGCTTGCCTCAATATAAACAAAGGGGAAATACGTAACCGCCGTCTTGCCTGGAGCCTTTGGCGGAAGATACAGGATATCGACATCTTTCAGACGCCGCATCCAATTCCGATCCGTTTTTGTTGATTTCATGAACTATATTCTAGCAAATACTGGTTCCTTCCCCGGAGTATTTCTGGGTGCGCGACATAAAATTTGTTGCTTGGCAAATTGTCCACAAAAAGGTTGACGCCCTATACCCTTGTAAAACGGAACAAATGTCAGATCAAGTCATAATTCCTACGCTCAAACGCCGGTATTAACGATATTATAAATACTGTCGAAAACGATGAGGAATAGATGATATGAGAAGTCCTTGAAGCGCATAAGGTGAAGCATAGCAGGTAAGACTGCCGACAGGATAAACCGGGGCGGAGAAAAACCACATTGCAAGTTTCTTTGCCCCAAAATGGCATTGAAAATCGCTCTCGCAATTTTTCTCATATTGTTTCCATCGTCATATGAAAAGATACGAATGGATAACGAAGGATAGCTTGCTCGCCGTTACTGTGCCGTTACAGACCGCGCTGTGATTTGAGTTAATCGCTGTAAGTTATTGATTTTATTGGTCCGGCAGGATTTGAAGTATAACCACAACTTGTTTTGTTTGAACTATTTATATTTTTGTAAAAATCGGAATACCCCAAAATATATCCCCTATTTTTCGTGGCTTCACATAGATTTCACTGGACGGCATTGGATGAAAAACATCCGGAATCCGTAAGGCAGACAGAGCGGATTACAAAAACGCCTCAAGCCCCTTGCGATCCAAAAGTTCCAATAGCCTGCATGAGGGGCCGCCGGGGTTTTTCATTCCGGCTTCCCATGCGCGCACAGTCGCGGCGCTCGTGTTAATTACGCAAGCAAGTACGGTCTGGCTTATGTTAAGACGTGTACGCAACTCTTTCACTTTTTCCCCCGTGTATTTGGGAACCTGTGTAGCAAGGTACAGGGTTTCGTGTTCCCGCATCCGCCGCGCATCTATAATGCCCGTCCTGTGCAGTCCTTGCGCGGTTTCGTGCATTTCTTCAATAATTCTGCTACGTTCACTCATGGCGTATCTCCTCAAGCTCTCCCCGATCTATAGCGTTCATCAGTGCCTTATCCGAACAGCCAAGCAAGTCGTAAGCAATCCGTTGCAGAAAAACGAGTTCGGAATGCGTGATGTTGTCCTTTTCGTTTTTTTCAAAGCCATATATAAAAATCCAGCGTTCCGCCTTGTTTGTGGCGATCAATGTTCTGGCGCCGCCGCTTTTCCCTCGACCGGGCAACGCTATTCTTTTTTTGAAAACGCCGCCACCAAGATCGGCATCCACAAGTCCGTTTTCCATTTCCTCAATAGCTTTACGCAACATCCTGTCGTGCAGCCCCGTCTTTCGCAACCACCGGCAGAATGTGCGGGTCTTTAGGACTCGTTTCATGGGCACACTGTAATACCTGGTAGCATAGTCGTCAAGCGATTAAATTTGGCAATACCTTTACCTGATTATTGAAAACGCTCTTATGTATACTCGGAACGGGCACAAATTTCAAAAGTTCAGCGGCTAAAATTCCAAATTGCTGCGTCAGCGTCGCCTTACGTAGCTATGGCTACGCGGCGGCTCCGCTTCCTTGCACTTTAAAATTTTATCTCGCTTCCTTTTTTGAAATTTGTGCCCGTTCCGAGTATAGCTTCAGACACGGAAACCCGCTGCGCACCTGAAAGGCGGTCGTATTCTTCCCGCGTAAGAACGGTGTCATATCCGCCGACGGCTTCGCCCTCGTGCCTGTCGATGCCGGTATAGGACAAACTTGAATCTTCATACCGCTTGAACTTATACACCGCGTCATTCATCAACGCGCCATTGAAAACGCCGAGTGAAACAAGAAGCTCAAAATCCCTGACATTCAATCCCGTCACCCGCCTGAACAGCCCCGGTTCAAGCTGCGTAATAACGTCTTTCAAACTGTATTCGCGGCAATCCGTCAGGTACATGAAAACAGGTATCCGTGTGGCAAACTTGATAAGTTTTTCCTGTATCATCTTCCGCTTTGACTTATATTCCTTTTCTTCGTCCGTAAGTTCTTTCTTTTCCTTCGCGGACGGCTTTTCGTCTTTCGTCTTCGCTTTCTTCACTTTATCCGAAAGATTGATGATTGTTTCAATATCGCTGTTCAAACTGCGGAAGCCTTCAATACTCATCAACGCCCGCATCGCGTCCTCGTTTTCCATAAGACGAGCCAGCGTTGCATTATCGACATTAACAAGCAGCGCGCTCTCCCATCGCCGGGCAAGCAGCGTCGCGGATGTCCCCGCCATCGCGATATCAAGAACATCGCTCGCGTTTATCTGCCTCATCGTACTGCCGTCGTAAGCGATAACGGGC
>Ga0082212_10009972_pt1 | contig 12198 bp, 9 predicted proteins | sample TergutNt197P3_FD_71548 | JGI IMG/M metagenome (GOLD analysis project Ga0082212, IMG submission 71548) | Neocapritermes taracua P3 segment gut microbial communities from Petit-Saut dam, French Guiana - Nt197 P3 | ecosystem: Host-associated > Arthropoda: Insects > Digestive system > Gut ... | reverse complement strand
AGCGCTGGAGAGGTATCGCTACACGCTATGCTAAAAACACAGACTCATTTATCGCCGCTGTACAAATCCGTTGTATTGCACTATGGTTGAAAGTATTAGTATGAACTCATGTCCACACTATCTATGCCTTAATAGACACAGCAAGCAAATTGTTTTTTAAAGAGCATCCCCATACTTGTAAGTACCACTCATACTTTGAAAAAGTATTTCGCCGAAAATCTATCTCATAACTATATCTTATGTCAATATTCCAAAAATGAATATTTAGGGCAACCAGTGGCATATGGTTTTGTGTTTAAATAGGAAAGCAAACCGGTGTTATTGTGCAAAAAAGTAGTTGTTCAATGAAAGCGTAAAATCTGTTGCGATAATGCAAATGTAGACCCTGATAAATTGTAAAATTTTTATTAAATTTCTTTTTGGCTGATTTTTATGGCACGATGAGTGTGTGCCTATTTTCTTGTTTGTCAGAGTGTGCTTCTGTCGGGGATATGTGTCGTGCCTTTTGCTTGTGATTCTGATGGGTAGGGGAATTTTGAGCAGGATTTCTGCACATATCCCCTCTCAAAATACTAAACCGCCTCCGTCGGAGGCGGTTTAGTATTTGTTACTCTTGTAACCAGTTGTAAGCTGGCAGTGACACACCGCTTGTTTTAAACTCGATGCACTCGAAAGATAAACTGCCGCTACCGCCGCCTCCTCCTCCGCCACAGGCGACAAGTGAAAGCGCCAGCGCAAAAGCCTGTGCCAAAAGTTTTAGTATCTAGATTCCTATATGCCGGCCCATTTGGCAGCCATGTTACCAATAACAGGTAATTTCCACAGGGTGCCTTGATAAGTGCGAATCAATAGCAGTATCCAGACAATGAAGAACCCGATACCAAGCGTAGCGTACAAAATTATTCCTATGAATGCCAACGCTCCGCTAATCGCACCAAGAATGAGAGTCAATATCAAAATCGCTATCCACAGCACACACGCAGCGACCTCTAAAAGAATTGACTGTAAGGCGTGAAAGCGCACTGTTTTATTGTCCTTTTCTATCACCAGAAAAATCACACCTGCAATAAACCCAAAGAAATAGCACAGTAACCCGGCAATATTTTCCTGAAGCCCTGATGAAGTTTTTTCCATTGAATTCTCCTCTTATATTTATAAACTGTCGGTCCATATATCAAAAGCTGCTTAAGAGCAACCTGTATTTTCATGGCATGTTTAAATAATGTGAAAGAAATAAGAAATAAAAGTAGAGCAAAAGCGGGGCAAATAGCCTGCATGTGCGAGAGATAGCCACAGCCCACGAGTTGAACCCGTGGAAGCTTATCTGCGTGCGCGTGACAGCTATTGAACTTAATTGCATATCGTTGAGATGCGTAAATATTCGCGGGCATATTTTGGCACAAAACGTAATACAATGCAACTTCATGCAATTAGACATGCAGCGGTAACATCGGTATTGCCCGGCAACAGAAAATTATTCCTTGACTGTAGTGGTTATACGCGTGACAGTGTACCTGTGGTTTTCATCGCCTTTGGTTTCGGCCTGATGAAATACCCAAGACGAGCTGCCGAAGAGTTTTTTGCTCGGCTCAAATACCCAGTATCCTTCAGGGAAATTAATGGTGTTTGTGTCGATGGCCTCATATGTGCTGGCATAACAACGATCGGGCCATGTATTGCCGGCAATATAGACCTCATAGATTAGCCCGTCCGGCATTTGATGCCATTTAATGTCGCGACTATTTACCGTGCCGAAATAAGCCATACAAATTAGGACCACCATAAAAGCGGCAACCGACCCGACAATAATTCTTCTCATGATATATCCTCTAGTGTGTTACGACGGACGATATTCTGCAGCACTTTCCGGTGACTCCCACACCTCTATGGAAACCAGTTTAACGCCTTCGATGCAGGGCGCCAGTTCATCATAAATGGTACGGGCTATGTTTTCCGATGATGGATTGATGCGGTCGAACGGGGCAACCTCATTCAGATATGCGTGGTCAAATTTTTCCAGCACATGACCAAGGCGCGCTTTTAGCGCACGGAAATCATACGCCAGCCCGATTTCATTCAACTCATCTGCTTGTATGCGTGCCAGCACTTTGAAGCGGTGCCCGTGCAGGTTTTCGCACTGCCCCTGATATCCGCGCAGGGCATGCGCGGCATCAAAGTGTTGCTCAACCGTTATTTGGTACATCTGTCTTGGCCTTTTCTGCCTGAGGCTCAGTGAATTTGAAAACGCCCTGAACCCCCTTTTTGAGTTGTGCCAGCATTTGACTGGTTGTTTTACCGCTCAATGGATGAGTTAAGTCGGGGGCGATTTCTGCCAGCGGCGTCAGCACGAAAGCGCGCTCGGTTATGCGCGGATGCGGGATGGTGAGTTCCGGTGTATTGAGTATTTGGTTGCCGTAATAGAGAATGTCTATGTCGATGGTGCGCGGGCTGTAGCGTTTGGCAGGGGTGCGCCCCAGCTTGTTTTCAATGCCTTTCAGTAGCGTCAGCAGAGGCAGAGGCTCAAGCGAGGTGTAGGCATGTGCCACCATGTTAAGAAAATGTGGCTGGTCAGGGTTGTCCTCGGGTGCCGTATCGTATACGGACGACAACTGGTCCACATTCAGCCTTTGAGCGATGAAATGCATTGCGGCATTCAAATTTTGCTCACGCTCCCCAATATTGGAGCCCAGCCCTAAATATACCGAGACAGATTCAGTACTCACAATTAACCTCCTCGTATCACTGCATCACACATTTTAGCCATTTGTGCTAAGAAATGCACGTCATGCACGCGGATGATATCGGCTCCCTGCACAATGCCGATAGCTGAAGTTGCTGCCGTGCCGGGCAGTCTTTGGTCTGCCGGTTGCTTGAGTACGGCACCGAGCATGCTTTTACGTGACGTGCCCAATACGATGGGAAAACCCAAATCACGCAACTCACCTAAGCGGCGCACAATTTCAAGATTTTGCACATGTGTTTTGCCAAACCCAATCCCCGGGTCAACCAAGATATGCTCACCGGGCACTTTAGCCCGGTGGCATATATCTATGGCACGGCTTAGGTCTGCCTTTATTGCCTCCATAATATCCCCCGTGCATGGCTTTGATGTTTGGTTTGAAGAAAGGATGATTGGCGCGCTGTATTCAGCTGCCAACTCGGCAAGGCGCGGGTCGTTTTGTAGCCCCCATATGTCATTTATGATATGAGCACCGGCTTGCAGGCACGCCTGCACAACATCGTACTTATAGCTGTCGATGCAAACCGGCGCGTCAATCATTCGGCTAATATGCTGGATGACGGGTGTCAAACGGGCTATTTCTTCTGCGCTGGGGATGGGGCTTGAGCCGGGGCGCGTGGACTCACCCCCCACATCGATTATATCGGCTCCCTGTGCCACAAAGCTGCATGCCTGCTCTACGGCGGCATCTGTCGAAAGCAGTCCATCGCCCGAAAAGGAATCCGGACTGAGATTGACGATTCCCATGACGAAAGTACGCTCGCCCCAGTTGAAAATCGTTCCGCGGCATTTGGTGGGATTTGGTCGTGTGTTCAATTTCATTCTCAATTCGGTTTTGTAATACATTTTGGACTATTGATTTATAACTGCCCTGATTGTTTGATATTATCACCTTAAAGTGCTTATAGCAATTGTCTCTATAAGCATACTTGTTGCTTTCCAAAAAAACTTATGCGCAAGGAGTATATAGAGAGTATAACATCAGTTGACAATGTAACAATGAATTGAAACCAACTAGGGAGCCATTCTGCACAAATGTAGCACTGCCAAATTTTCAAGGCGGTGCTTTTCTTTATGGACTATTCTCAACACCACTATATTAAAATCAAAAACTGAAAGCCGGATTAGTTTTTCCATTTGTGCCCTGTTTTTGCAGGGCTTTCTTTGTTTCAAAATCTAAAATCAAAGGAGTTTTTAAGACAGAAACCAATACTATGGACACGACAAAAAATGAAGTAATCTCATCAGGTAAAAAGAAGAAAAGCTATCGCTTAAGAAATGTTCCGATACTTCTGATGGTATCGCAGTCAGAGCATGACAGAATTCAAGAACGAATGGCTGAAGTCGGCTCAATCAATATGAGCGCGTTTATTAGAAAAATAGTGCTCACTGGATATGTGCTGCATGTTGATTTATCTCCTATAAGAGAGCTTATTTCACTACAGCGAAGATGCTCAAATAACATAAACCAGATTGCAGCAAATGCTAATAAGACCGGGGAAGTAGAACAGCAGGAAATTGAAGCACTGAAACAGGATTATAAAGCACTGTGGGAACCACTTTCAGAATTGCTTATACAGCTTGCTGAGATTGTGAAAATGTAGATGAAATTCAACCAACAACTTCAGGTCAAAATGGAGCTGTTGACAAAGCACTACTTAAATCAAGCTGAAACAGGTATAATTAGGCATGAAGTTTTGGAGGTAAAAATGCTGACAGAAAGGGAAGGATTTCAGCTTGAAGTATTCTGCGGAACCATTGAAAACTTAGTGCCGCAAGACCACTTCCTGCGCAAACTGCAATCAGCCGTAGATTTCTCGTTCATTTATGACGAAGTACGTGATTTGTATTGCGGGAATAATGGTCGTCCCAGTATAGATCCGGTTGTGTTGGTGAAATATCTATTGCTTGGATATTTGAATAACATAGAATCTGAACGCCGCATAGAACAGGAAATCCGAGTTAATATGGCATACAAATGGTTTTTAGGGTTAAACATTACCGATGATGTCCCGGACCATAGCACTATCTCTCAAAACAGACGCCGCAGATTTAATGGCGAAAACATTTATCGAAAACTGTTTGAGCGCATTCTAACCACATGTATTGAAAAAGGTATGGTTGATGGGAAATTGGTTTTGACTGATTCAACTCACGTCCGCGCAAATGCCTCGCGTCAAAGTGAAGTAAAAGTGATGGTAGAAAAAGAGTCAGCATGGTACATGGACAGGCTCGATAAATATGAAACAACCGAGCGGGAACGCTTGGAAAAAGAATATGGAATACAAAGCCCCAGACATAAAGAGCAACCGGTTAAGCCTGAGATGAAAACAAAAATCATTAGCGCAACCGATCCGGAAGCCGGCTTTTTACGCCGTCCAAACAAACCGCTTGGTATGCATTATCTTGACCATCAGAGTATTGATGCCAAACACGGAATCATAGTAGATGTTGCGGTAACCCCCGGTAATGTAACCGATGGAACACCATATCTAGATAGAATCAAATATATGCAAAAATTCGGTTTACCAATAGAGGCTGTCGGAGTAGACAGCGCCTATGATATCAGTCTTGTGCATCAGGAGTTGTCAGAAAACAACATTGCGATTTACACGCCGGAGAATAATGAGAAGCCAGTTTGCAAAACCGAACTCAGAAAAGAGGATTTTCAATACGATGAAAAGAAAGACGCTTTCATCTGTCCGGCAGGGAATCAATTAGTACTTAATCGGCTTCAACGCAGTGATTGGAACGTCTCTCGTGAATATAAAGCCAAATTTCATGATTGTAAGAGTTGTTCTCAACAAAATAAATGCCTAGCTCCTAGCCAGAAAAGCAGGAGGATAATGGTCAATATTTTTGATGCAGCCATGCGACATAGCCATAAAAAAGACGGCACGTCTGAACACAAACGAGTTTTAGCTCTACGGCAAGTATGGTGCGAAGGAACATTTGCGGCGCAGAAAGCAAGGCATAACTTGAAACGCATACATCGCCGTGGGCTTAAGGCAGCCGAAGAGCATTGCCTGTTATCAGCCATAGCAGTAAATCTCAAAAGAATGGTGAAGTATATGGGAAAAGCTTCTTCATATTGCTATTCCAGAGGGGCTTTAATTCTTAAACGGATAACTATTTCTGCATATAGTTCGTTATCACTCAAAATGAGTGCTTTGTCAACAGCTCCGAATTGACCCGAAGCGCACATCCGCTATATACTCTATCGGAATTGTAATTCCTACAGAGTATAATGCACAGTCGGAAGCATGTCAATACCATATCGGAAGCTATTGGAGAAAATATTATGAAATTCGGGGAAAAGCTAAGGATAGCCCGCATCGCTTTGAACTTGTCCCAAATTGAACTAGGACAAAAGGTCGGTATCACAGAACGCACCATCTACAAATACGAGCAGGAAATCACTTCCCCCAAGCCCGATGTGCTCAAGAAACTGGCTGAAACACTCAATGTTTCTGTGGCGTATCTCTTAGATGATGCCGAAACAGACAAGCAGAAAAACACATGGCAGGAGCTCTTTATCACCAACGCCAGAAATGCCTATGGCTCAAAGGGAGCGAGGGAAGCAACCGCAATTCTGTCGCGTACCGCGGCACTCTTTGCAGGCGGAGAACTTAACGAGGATTCCAAAGAGTTATTCTATCAGAGCCTTACGGAAGTATATCTTGAGTCCAAAGCTGAAGCCAAAAGCAAGTTTGGTGCCAGAAGAAGAATCAGCCCCAAGTGATAATGCGCTATGTTTTCAATTGATTATATAGCAGGCGAGGCTCAGAAGCTGACCAGCCAATACCAAACACGCGACCCTTATAAGATTTGCGCTGAACTTGGTATTAAACTACGCCATAAAAACCTTGGCGACCTCAAAGCCTATTACTTTTTCCATGTCCAAATACGCAGCATTGTCCTCAACAACCGCATATCTGATGTATTGCAGCGTATTTTGGTCGCGCATGAACTGGGGCATGACCAACTGCATAAGGATGTCGCAATGCTTGAAGGCTTCAAAGAAACAGAACTCTTTGATATAACACAACCCACGGAATACGAAGCCAATCTATTTGCGGCTGAGTTACTCATTGACGATGATGAACTGCTGGAACTCATAGATGATGGCAAAGACTATTTCAGCATCGCAAGTGAGTTATGCATTCCCTCTGACTTCCTTGACTTTAAGCTCCGCATACTCAAACACAGAGGCTACCGGATTAAGCCGCTATATATTGCCAGTGGACAAACCTTCAAAGGCGAAACAGACTGCTTTGATAAAGCGGGCGGAACGGCATTGCTTGATTTTGATAACGGTGACTAAGCTGCTTGTATTGACCGGAGTTCAGAAAACACGAAGAGAGCGACGGCGAATTACCATGAATTGACAATTCACATTGACATAGGAAAGCCGTAGTGATAACATGCGTCGTCAATTTATTGCGTAAGAAAACGGTTTGAGTTTTGGTATTTTTAAGGTGAACCCATTGAAATATTTGCTGCTGTAATTTCCGTAGATACGGGGTTCAGTAGCTTTTTTTGCTTTAGATACTAACAGAACAAATAAGGGGGAGTTATCATGAAGTTAAATCCATCAGTCAAGTCTTTGGGAATGAAGATACTCACAACCATTTTAACGCTTGTTATGCTTGTGGGCACAAGCAGTTTGGTAGCTGTTTTGACCCAGCAAAAAGCCTTGGAAGCTGCCCAGCAAGCCAGAATGACCGACCAATCCTCTCTCCCAGATGATGAATTCCTCCCTGAAATATTCAAAACAGACCGGTTCATAGTCAAATACAAAGAAAACAAAGCAAATTCCTTCAAATCAAAGCTCCCATACACTATTTTAGAAAGCCGCAGCCTTGATGCTGTCAAAAGTTCGCTGGAAACATCCGCCATATTGCCATCCGGCGCAGTAGCAGATGATGGTGGCGGCTCGCGTTCTTCTGCTTCATCAAGATATGCCGACATGGAAGTCATCATTCTCTCGGAGGAGTTAGAACCATGGGAGTTTGAAGAGGCAGTGCTTGCCTCAGGTGCATATACTGATGTTCTCTACGTTCAAGCGGATTACGAACTGGAAATAGCCTCCATTGACGCAGGGTTATCAACCGTTGGCAGTTTTGTTCCTAACCAACCCAACTCCTCAATATCAGGCCCTGCCATAGTCATAGCGATTATTGACACAGGCGTTGACCCTCTGCATGCGGCATATGCCTCATACCTGCACCCGCAAACACCAAATGTCTATGACCCCTCAAATCCGCTAGCTTTCTCTCATGGCACACATATCGCCGGTATCATTGCCGGTGAAGCGTCTTACTATGGTGCCAATATTCAGCTTTTGGTCTTACCGGTATTCTCGGAAGGTTATGCTTATACCTCGGATATATTAGCTGCTATTGAAACGGCAGAACTCTTTGGTGCCTCTGTAGTCAATTGTTCTTTTGGAAGTTTGTCTTATAACCAAGCTCTATATGAGGCCATGGATGATAGTTCCATGCTCTTCGTCTGTGCCGCAGGTAATGCCAGAACTGACTTTGCAGTAACTCAGGTCTATCCTGCCTGCTTTGGCTTGGACAATGTCATATCGGTAGGTTCGGTTAATAACGACAAGGGATATTCCTATTTCTCTAACTATAACGGCGTGGATATCTCAGCCATAGGCAGAGAAGTTACCTCTGCCATACCAGGTGGTGGCTATGGTCCAATGACCGGTACATCCATGGCAGCGGCTAAGGTAAGTGCCGCTGCGGCTGTCATTCTCGCTGATGGAAATGTATTAGGTGCATCTGCACTGAGAGCACGCATTCTGAATTCAGCCGATAAACTGACGCATCTAAATAACAAGGTAACCAATGGGCGTTATCTTAGTACTGATAATGCCGTAGCCGGCATAGCAGGTTCCGTATTTAGTAACGTGCAATATGAAGATGACTTTGACGCGCATGGCTACGCACCAACACCTGAGGAATTGTACACACTATTCAGTTCTTTGACGGTTGTACAGGTAGCGGCTGGTTATGACCATACACTCGTGCTCATGAGTGATGGCTCAGTATGGGCGTGGGGCACAAACAACTGGGGACAATGCGGCATTGGAACAGCATCATCCTCAGAAATGCTGGTACAAGTTATAGGTTTGAGTAATGTCATAGCGGTTGCGGCCGGTCGTTATCATAGCCTAGCTGTTAAATCAGATGGTACAGTCTGGGCTTGGGGAAATAACGGCTACGGCAAGCTAGGCGATGGTACAACAACCAATCGCTACACAGCAGTACAGGTAAGTGGTCTCACTGGGGTCACAGCAATTGCCGCTGGTTACTACCACAGCATAGCGCTTAAGTCAGGCGGCACCGTTTGGGCTTGGGGATGGAACGATTATGGGCAGCTTGGTGATGGGACATCTGTCAATCGCAGTACGGCGGTGCAGGTAAGCGGACTAACGGGGATTACTGCTATCGCCGGTGGTTATGCTCACAGCTTAGCCCTTAAGTCAAACAATACAGTTTGGTCTTGGGGTCAAAATACCTACGGGCAGCTTGGCGATGGAACAACAACGCAGAGCCCAACAGCGGTACAAGTAAGCGGGCTCACCGGGGTTACAGCCATTGATGGCGGCGGTACTCACAGTGTAGCCCTGCTTTCCAGCGGTACAGTGTGGGCTTGGGGAAATAACAATTTTGGTCAACTTGGTCATGAAGCGTTGAGTAGTCGCAAAACCCCGATACAGGTAGTTGGACTAACAGGTGTTGCGGCAATTGCTGGCGGTTATGACCACAGCTTAGCTCTCAAATCAGATGGTACAGTTTGGACTTGGGGTAGAAATAATTTAGGTCAACTTGGTAACGGGACTCTAACAAATAGCGCCACGCCGGTACAGGTGATCGGGCTCACTGGAGTTACAGCCATTGCTGCCGGAGCGGCGCAAAGTCTGGCTCTCAAATCAGACGGCACAGTGTGGGCATGGGGTAATAACTGTGTTGGACAACTCGGCGACGGCTCAACAACTAACCGCACCACGCCGGTACAGGTGATCGGGCTCACCGGAATTACAGCTATTGCCGCAGGTTCGCTTCACAGCTTGGCCATAAAATCAAATGGCACAGTGTGGGCTTGGGGATATAACTATGCCGGACAACTTGGCGACGGGACGCTGACAAATCGCAGCTCACCGGTACAAGTGAGCGGGCTCACCGGAGTTACAGCTATTGATGGCGGCGATTTACACAGCATAGCCCTTAAATCTAATGGCACTGTATCGGCTTGGGGATATAACTACTTCGGACAGCTCGGGGACGGGACAACTACCGATCGCAAAACACCGGTACAAGTAAGCGGGCTCACTGGGGCCACTGCTATTGCCGCTGGTTACTACCACAGCATAGCGATTAAGTCAGGCGGCACTGTTTGGGCTTGGGGATATAATAATGGTGGCCGACTCGGTGATGGAACAACAATCGATCGCAAAACACCGGTACAAGTAAGCGGGCTCACCGGAGTTACGGCTATTTCAGCCGGAGATTATCACAGCATGGCACGTAAATCAGATGGCACGGTGTGGACTTGTGGTTGGAATGGCAATGGGCAATATGGTAATGGGACTACAACTGAGAGCAGTACACCGGTAGTGAGTCAGCTAACAGGCACGGCTATTGCCGCCGGTTATTATCACAGCATGGTACTTAAACCTGACAACACTGTGTGGGCTTGTGGCTACAATGAATATGGGCAGGTTGGTAACGGCGGGATATCTCAATCCAACATTCCTGTCCAGTCATTTTTGGTTTTCAACCAAGTCATCCCTAGTCAACTCATTTTCAATCAGTTTTTGTATACATTGGCAATTCCCGAATCTGGCTCGCCTGCCGCTACGATAGGCGTCAGTGCCACAGTATTTGACCAATATGGAACACCCGTCTCCAACCCGTCTGTCGCGTATGGTCTTGACAGCATATATACTGGTGTCAGCATCAATAGTGCCACAGGTCTTATCACTGTAAGCAGCACTGCCTCACCCGGCAGCATAGGATTGACAGCAACTTGTAGCGGTCTCACGGCGTATGCAGTGTTGGATTTGTTGGTAGATTCGACAGGTGAAGATTTCCTTCTTAATGTAACAGCCGGAGAATTCTACACAGTAAGTGCATGGGCATATAACATTGATGATTTTGACGGGCTGATTTTCACTTTGACGTATGACCCGTTGATGCTGGAAATTGATGACCTCTCAGCACTCACGTGGCTTAAAGAACTCACCATAGGGGAAATCCCCGGTACCAATGTTACCATAATAAGTTTCAGCCCCGGTGAAATAGTATTCTCAGTTGACGAGGCGATACCATATATCATGACGTGGAGCGGAATTACCAATGCTTTCCGCTTCAAAGCCCTTGGTACCGGCTCAACCACCATTTCACTATCCCAGGAAATGTCAAATCGTGGGGGCTCTTCGTCGGGTGGTGCCGGTTCAATTCACTCTTCAACTGCTCTTAAATCCTTGCGGGAGGATCAAAAAGCTTACGAACTCCTGGTGCGAATGAGTGAGTACAACGACTTTACCAAGCAAGAAAAAGAGTATATTTGCCAGTATTTAGGGATTATTGCGCCACTTACGGAAGATGGGCTGAGTTATATTGCCAACCGGCAACCGAGTGCTCCATCTGAGGTAATCCTATTCAGGCTCATTGAAAACAATGTTCTTCTCAGTCAGGTAAGTGCAGGTGATTGGGATAAAATTTCAAAGTTTTTTGGTAATCTGAGCGACGAGCAAAGAAAAGAACTGAGTGCCAAAGGCACAACGGTTGGTGAAGCAATACAAATTAATCTTACAATGCGCTACAGCATGTTCAGTTTAGACGAGGCTGAACGCATCGTGCAAATGTATCCCGATGCTCAAGAAAGAAACGACTTGGTTTTCAACCTGTATCTGTATACCTATGGCAGCACGAATGTCTCCTCCGCTCGCCAGTACGCCAAGGACATGATTTTACGCGGCGTTACCATGTCTACCGTAATACAAACTCTCAATTTGACTGTGGATATCCAGCGCATAGTTATTGAGAACGGCATCGGGGATCCTTCTTCGTCTCCTCCACGTTCCGGGGCAGACATAAATGAGGGGTATGATCCAACAGCTCCATTTTCGGTGGGTAACGGCTCAGGTGATAGTATAGACCTTATTTCCGGTAACCTAAGTTATATTTACGACGTATTAAGCTTGCCCGGTATTGCTGGCTTTGATTTAGACCTTTCCTTAATTTACAACTCATCTGATGCGGCTTTATACCATGAATTCGCGCGGCAAAATTCATCGTTCCAACTATTTTATGTGCCTTATCAGCTTGTATATTCCATGAATAATTTTCCCTATGACGTAAATTCCGGTTATAAAATATTCCTTGATTTGTCTGCTGCCATAACTTTTGCATATGGCTATACCTTGTTGGAAACACAAC
>Ga0082212_10009971_pt1 | contig 12198 bp, 8 predicted proteins | sample TergutNt197P3_FD_71548 | JGI IMG/M metagenome (GOLD analysis project Ga0082212, IMG submission 71548) | Neocapritermes taracua P3 segment gut microbial communities from Petit-Saut dam, French Guiana - Nt197 P3 | ecosystem: Host-associated > Arthropoda: Insects > Digestive system > Gut ... | reverse complement strand
CAAAAAATAATTTTCAACCCAATGTAGTGAAGATTTCTTGGCACCGACCTCGGAAAAACAAGAACGATATGGGCAAGACTGTCGAACTTGGGTTAGTACCGCATGTACGGCGCGATTCATTACCGAAAACGGAAAGCCGTGTTCACCGGGCAGTCTCAGCGTCGAACAAGACGCTCATCTTGTTTTGACCACAAAGCCACATGATTTTGTGACAGGTCAGGTACTTCGCGAGATCACATTGTCCGGCGATTTGCTTATCCAGGGAACGCTTGGTTATCACGATCCGGGACTCTGCCGGATCGTCATGTCAGGCGAAGACAAGGTCTGTCAACTGGGAAAACTCATCGCGGAAAGTCAATCGGAAATCAGAATCGAACCGCAAAGTAACGCCGTTCAGCCGATTGGTCTTGAGGTCAACGGCAACGTCAACTTGTTTTGGGGGCAGGAAACCACGGCAGTTCATCTCTTGCCGGGAGATTACACGGCGTTTGCCGAATTCAGTATCCCTTCTCACATTACGGAATGTCGCTTGAACTCGGGCGAATACGACTTCTGCGTTTTGAACATCACACCTCCTCAAGCCGGCGAAATTCAACTGACCCAAAGCGATGAAGGCAACGTCCTTCTGCGCGGTCAGACGGTCATCACCGGTCACGGCATCTGTCAAAATACCATTGATTTTTTGCAGTTGGAACACCTGCTCTTGAATGCCACGCTCCGGTTTACATCGGAACAGATGCAAGTGGATCATCCCGTTGTCTTGGGAGGTAACATTACCGGAACCGGTAGCTTGATTCTTTTGGGAACCCAACCGTTTCCGCTGAACGGCGATTCACTTGATGTCGGCGAGCTTCACGTCGTTGACGGTGACGCGAGTATTGTCGTTCCGACATCTGGTTATCAGTCACTGACGTTGGAAGCCAAAAACAGGGACTCGCGTTTTGCCTTGCATGGCGAATATCATATCGATGATTTTACGCTGATGACCGATGCCCATACACTGACGCTCGAAGCCGGTCACGCGACGTCGATTTACTGTACCGGTTCTGTTGCCACGTCATGCAGCGGCAACGGCAGCATTCGCTGGCACGGCGACGGTTCGGAAACCTGGGTTCTTGAAGACAATGCTGTGCAAACGCTTGACATGACTTTCGAACACGGCCACCATGTCCTCGGAACCGTCATCAACTCCAAAACCGGCGGGAGCATCACCGTTGCATCACCGTTGTGTGTTGTCGATTACAGAAAACCTGACGGTACGTCGCTTCCTGCACTGGCAAACCTGACTGTTCTTTCCAAGCAATCCTTGCAAGGAGAACTGTTCCTGGTCGTCAACGGCACCGGCGAATGCGTGTCGGGAGAAGGCGTGAAATTGCAAAGGGTAACCATCATTTCAGGTGGAACGGTTGCCTTTTATGCAAAACTGACAGACTTGGAAGAGCAACCGCTTCGCCCGGAGCTTGTGGAACAAATCCGACTGGATTGTCACGTCATGAATCCTCTTGCCCCGTATTTGCACGAACCGAGAAGAACTGTGCTCAACCGGTTGAATTTGGAGATTCCTCGCGTGTTGTCCTCGGTCTGGCGAGCGGATGAAAATCGGTTGCCACAAGGACAAACGTTTAATTTTCATCTCGACAGTGCCATGTTGCGGGAATTGCAATTTGACGAGCCGGGATTGTATTACGTCACGTTGACCGTGAAGCTGTTCGGCCATAAAAACGCCGTCCCGTTTCGGTATGAAATCCATTGTGAACGCCCGGTGATCGCCAAATCAGAACCCTCCGCGTAAGCAAGAGCATCAGAACCGCAGTGACCGCCGAATCTGGCTACAGGGAGTTATTGAGATTGCGTTCCTTCGGGTCGAGCGTTTTTTGTTGGTTGCGAAAAGATACTCAAGACGCTGCCGATGGCTTTGCTCACATCACTGCCGACCACCTCACTGATGCCGTCATTGACCAATACCGCCATACAACGCGGTTTGAATGCGGCAATACGTTCCCGATCTTGCGGGCTGCTTTCGGCTTCCCATCGGGCAAAGATCATCTTGAGTGACTGAAGTGACTCGGAAACACTGTAAGGCCTGACTCCTACAGAAAGCAAAAAGTTTTCGTTGAAACGCTGCCACCACTTGATTTCCGCAACCATCTCCGCAAGCCGTTCCTTTTTGGCATTGAAGTCGGCTTGTTCATATTGCTTCATTTGCTCGAAAAACCAGGTTTTTGTCAACAACATGACGTTGCGTTCCTGGAGCGGGACAGATATTGCGAGCAGTTTTTCCGGCTCGTTGACAACCGCCGATTCCTGCCGAATACGATTTTGTCGAGCCGTGACCACCGCAGCAATCTGCTTCCGGATATAGTCGTGAAACTCGAATTCCGGTATTTTACCCGACTCGCGGCCGAACTCCTTGAGATAACATTCGACCAACGGCAGACGGTCTTCTTCCGGCAGTGCATCGAAATCACGGATCAAAAACCACCAGGTCAGGTTTTGCCGGGTCGCGTTTTGGGGGGACATTTCGCCGAAAATCGGGATCAGCCATGCAAGCAGGCAAATCCAAACGATCAAAAACACCGGCCCGGAAATAAAGAGCAGATGCCAAAAAACGTTGGAACAATAGGTGATAATGCGTTTCATGCAATCAGGTATCCTGGGCGTTCAATCCATTGGCAGTTTGGCCACTCGGGCGGCCAATTCGGCGAGTGATGCGGAATTTTTGGCCAGCCGTTCCAATTCGCCGCGTTGGCAGCGGAAATTCCGATACCAGAGATTGGCGTAAGGCGAATAACCTCCCTCGTCGTAAGCGGCATCATGCGGCAGATAATTGTAGCAACCGTTCGTATAGCCGAGTGCGAAACAGTCGAGCGTTGTGTGTTTGGCCAGTTCAGGGTTCATCCACGAAAGCGTCTCAAACGGTGCGGTGACGAACACGCGGTGCCCCAGCACGATGGCCGCAATTTCCGTATCGACAAAATCGCGACCGCCTTGTGCCGACTCGTTCCGTGCCCACTCTTCCCAGGTATCACAGGCTTTGAGTCCCTTTTCGGAACCGGCCAATTGCTTGCGATGATGATCGAGAAATGCGTCGATGCCCGCTTCGTCGAACACTTCGAGCAACACGGCGATATGTCGTGCGCGGATGGCAAAGTACGGCTCGACCGGCTTTGCCGTTTTGAGTTGTTCGGCAACGGACTGCGTGATCGTTTGACCGACCCACTGCATTTCCTCATCGGAAATATTGCGTTTCGTGTAGTTGATGTTGCCGCAAGCACCCTGCAAGACAAAGGGTTCCGTTTCCGGCGAAAACATCTCATGCACCGCATCGGCGACTGCTCCCGGCCATTCGGCGGCAATGTCACCGCCTGAGTAACAGGTCGGATGCATCGAGTAGCCGATCAACACCGCCTTGAAGGTTCCGTCCTCGCGTCGAAATCCAACAGCAGGGACACGTTTTTCCGTGTGTTTCGTCGGCATATTGCGGCGGTCGTAGGAAAGATCGACTTCGCCGGTTGCTTCGACCATACGGCATGGTTCGCCCGAGTTCTTGGCCTTGACAGCGGTTTCTATCATGCGTGGTACAAGAATCGTCTCGACGTATTCATCGCAATAGTCCCCTGTGCCGATGAGTTGGGCGGCCACCGGGGCACTGTGCGTATGCGTTGCCGAAATGACAATGCGCCAGGGTTCGAGCGACAATCGTTGCGACAGTTCGGCTTTGAGCCGGGCGACGATTTCCGGCGTATATCCGAGCGAATCGGCAACCAGCCAGAGCAGTTCCTCACCGTCTTTTGCGAAGTAAATCGCTCGGGCGAACAGGTGCGTCCGCACATTGGTTGACGGCTGAATCCGTGCGAGAAAACCGCCTAATTCCGGCCCCGGCTCGCCGGTGATGTCCACCGATGCCGCACCGACGGTCAACAGATCGGTTTGATCGTTGACTGCCGATTGTCCAAATGCGGTTTGTGTTGCCAGCAACGTCGGCAAAATCGCCGCCAGTGATGCGACTTGACCGGCATTTCTGATAAATTTTCGCCGTGTTATGGTCATGGTGATTCTCCCGTTAGTATGGCGGTTTGATAGGGGGTTGTTTTCACACAAAGGCACAGAGACACGGAGGAAAATAACCCTCTGTGCCTCAGTGCCTTCGTGTAAAACAAAAAATGGTCACGCTTTGGCAATATCACCGGCGTTCTTTTGGATGCGTCGGATGGCATCGGCGATGATGTCCATGTTTGTCTTCGGGCCGAGCATCATGTTTTGCGTAAACCAAACCGCCTCGCCACAAAGTCGTTTGAAATTCGGAAGTGCCCCGATGCGTTCGGTCAAATCGTCGAACACCTTTTTCGTGTAAAGTCGTTCACCTGCTTTCGTCGAAAAAATCTTCCGCGCATAATCGACCCAATCCACGGCACCGTATCCTTGCATGCAAGGAATGCGTTCCGCCGACAAGGCCTCGATGAATTTGTCACGGTCGAGTCCGAAACGCTCTTTGTCAATACGAAACATGTAAAGATGCCAGGCGTTACGGGTGACACCGTCGTACAGTTTCGCGGGAAATACGCCGGGAATTTCGGCCAACAGACTGTTGAGGTACATGCCGTTTTCCTGTCGGGTTTCGGAGTATGCTTCGACGGCTTTCATTTGGCCGAGCAAAACCGTCCCTTGAAATTCCGTCATGCGCTGATTGATCGCCCGGGTGGGACCATAAGAAAAATCGAGACTGCCGGACGCCCGACCGGTGCAGTTGTTATGGCATTTGAAAAGTCTTTCCGCCAGATGGTCGTCGTCGGTCAAAATCGCACCACCGTCACCGCAGGAAAGGTTTTTCGTAACCTGCATACTGAAACACCCGGTCGTACCGATGGAACCGAGATTTTTGTCCCGCCAGCGACCGAAATGCGATTGACAAGCGTCTTCGACCAGAGGAAGATCACGACGTTTTGCGATTTCGAGAAACCCGTCCAAGTCCGCCGGCGCACCGCCGATATGAACCGGCATCAAGCATCGCGTGTTGTCACCGCATACTTTGTCGGCGGCACCGGGATCGACCTGAAACGTTTCGAGATCGACATCAACCGGCACCGGCAATGCGTAATGATACACAATGCTGTTGATCGTTGCGATAAACGTGTAAGGCGACGTGATGACCTCGTCACCGGGGCCGATTTCAAGAGCCGCCAGCGAAGCAACCAGTGCCGCCGTTCCGCTGTTGACCGCGATACAGTGCTTCGACTTGTTCATCGCGGCAAATTCCTTTTCAAACTGATCGACCTTGTGCAAACGCGAACCGCTGCGGAACCAGTTGCCCGTTTTGAGAACTTCGAGCAGATTGTCGGCGATTTCATCCTCAACAATCGGCCAATGGGAATACGCACCCTGGTTATACGGCGTGCCCCCGAGAATGGCCGGCTTGCCATTGACTGTTGCATCGGAGGCCGACAAAATTGTGGGGGCAAGGCCGGAAAAGATCGTCGCCAAACCGATGCCGCCGGATGCCGCCATAAAATCGCGCCTTGAAAATTGATTGCTCATGGTTGACTCACTTTCTTGATTGTGTCTCCGCACTTTTGGCGGAAGATGTGTTTCCTGAAGCATTGCGTCAATTTTACCATAAATTTTCATCGAAAGCCATTGTGTCGGCAACCACGGCGTGACCGCCCTACCTCGTCACATCTTTTTCTTCAACGTCACCAGGACGATTTGTGGTCTGGCAAAAAAACGGATCGGCAACCCTCCCGTTCCGACGCCGTTGGAAATAATGATATTTGTTCGACCGGCGTCCGGCTTGACGTGGCCGGAAAGGTATTTGGCATCCGCAGTTTGCATGGGCGCGTAAAGGCCAAACAGGGTGACTTGTCCCCCATGCGTGTGGCCCGACAGCATCAGGTCGATATGATCACGGTAAGTCGCTGGTATCTCGTCGTAATAGTCAGGGTTGTGCGAGAGCAACATGGTGAAATCGCTTTCCGCAAAGTCCTGTTGCATCCCGGCCAGGGATGGCTTGTCGCGCCAGGCATCTGTAACCCCGACAAGCAATATCCGCTCCCCGTCGTCTTCGAGCCATGTTGCCTTGTTTTCCAGCAGTTCAATGCCCGCGTCACTCATGGCCTTTCGCATCAGCGGCACATCCCAATAATCGTGATTACCAAGCACGGCATACACTCCCAGCGGGGCATCCAATTCGGACAGCTTCGCAAAACATTCGACAAGCGTTTCAGTTTGCTCGCAAGAATAGTCGCCGCCCAACAGGATCAGGTCGGGCGATTGCTCGTTTGTCTTACGGACGATCCTTTCCAACAGATTGCAGGAACCCCGAGTACCGTGGTGAATGTCGGTAATCAGAGCGACTCGTTTGCCGTCAAACGCATCGGGGAGTTGCTCTGAAACGATGTCATATTCGACAATCGCGATCATTCGGGGTTCGACAAACGTCGCATAACCCGGAAGCATTCCCAAAATGGCAAGCCAGATCATCATTTTGTATCTCCGCGAAAGCCGACGCCAAGACTGCATACAACATCGGTGGATTGGGCACACGGTTCCTGAAAGAAAGTTAGTGAGGTGGATATGTTTTTGCCTAAAAAATATGATGAAAATAAGATGTTATTATAACGATCATTTCAAATTTTCCAAGACAATAATATTAGACACGATAATCAATTCTATGTTTTTTTGTTTTTTTTATTGCAGTTTATCTATTCTAGCCAGTTATAACCTAATATTCAATAGCGGATTACTTTGCATTTCGCACGATAATCTGTTTGTGTTCGAAAGATGAGGTACAACGTTCCAACAATCGGTAGTTTAGTTGGCAGTTGATGCCGACAACTGCACACTGGCGGCTGCCAAAATGGCGTTGGGAACAATTGTCGTGTTCATGTTTTAGAGAGAACAGAAGACACATGGGATTTCTTAAACGATTTTTTACTACGGTATTTGAGGAAGGCACAATTCCTTACGGCAGGACGAGTATTTCTGTCGGCAACAGCTTTGAGCATGTGCCACAGCAGGAATTGGAAGCCCACCTTGATGTTTCACGTTACGGCGATTTCAGCCTGACCGATGCCATCCGTCCGTCATTCGACCTCAAGGTCATGCCGCAGGAGGGTTTTCGCCATGATCGCTACCATGACGAGCAAAGCGGGGCAACCGTTCCGGTTTTGATGGGGGCCGTTTCGCGTGAACGATTGTTTGAGACGTTTATGGAAATGCTCGACCCGCTTGGTCAGGTTGTCGATGTCGTACTTGAGACGAGCCATCAGCGCGACAACACCGGGCACACCGATCTTTACCGCGAACACATTGACATTCCCGTGCTCAAGAGCATCTTATACGATTTTGAAGACCTGCTGACCAATGACGGCTGTACGGGTATCGCGGTGCTCAACCCCTCCATCCCGCAGGAAGTGCAACTCGACGAACACAAATTGCTCATCGTCTATGGTGAAGAATTGAGCGAGTATGAAGCCATTTTTTCTTATCATGGCGTATCCTGCGACGATAAAATACGCTTTCTGACCGAAGCGGAACATGTTCATTCCTCGAAGGACGTTTACCAACAACGTTTCGAGGAACTGAAAACCGATCTCGGCATGGATATCAATTATTATTGACGATCCGTTCGCAATTTACCGGCCATCAGACATTCCAGGAGCGATTTGCCGTCGTTTCGCTTTGTGCGGAAGATTTTCCGACAAGCGTATGCGGGGCTTTGGGCTTGATTTCCCTGAGCTTGGAAGCGTCTTGTGTTTTGGAATCGAAAGTCGCCGAGTGGTTTGTCGTTTCGGATTTCACGCCGAATTTTTCGCAGATTTCCTTCCAGGACTGGCGTTCGGCCATGAGAACCTTGAGTGCGTCGTCCAGTGAGTCCATGTCCTCCGGCCCGCGCACGGCCACGACTTTTCGGAAAATAAACACATAAATCGCGGCCAGTGACTGCGCAATTTCCGGCGAGCCTTTCATATCGAGACTGCTCAGAATTTCCGTCACGATGTCCTGAATTCGCGTCAACGACTGAAACGCACCTTCCGTGTCATCGGTTTCCCAAAAACGTTTGACGCGATGAATATTCTTGATGGCCGCTTCAATGAGCAGCAGTTGGATTTTCTGAGGCGTCGCCGTGGCGACTTCGCGCTCGATGTAGGTTTTTTGAACGTGTTGTGCAGTTTGCATGGTGTATGTTGAATGGTGTTAATATTTCACGAAAGGCCGCCAATCAGAGCCGCGAGTGAAAACGAGCGGTTGTAGCGGGACAGAGTCTCAACTGGTTCGGCCGCTCCGTGACCGTCGCGGCTCTGATTAGCCACTCGTACTCGTACTGGTATTGATCCCTTCAATGGCCGTCATCGATTTTTGCAACTGGGCCAGGGTGGTTTCCATTGCGATGAAATTCTTGTACAGTCGCAGGTATTTGGCATTGAGTCGCGCTTGCAAGAATTCCTCCTGCCGGTAAGCGTTTTCGATTTTCGACTGCAACGACTCGTACTTGTAACCCAACGAACCGCCGGAAACAGCGGTGTACCGTTCGGCCATTGCAGTGTATTTGGCCGCGAAGCCGACTTGGGTTTCAACCGGATTACCGTCGCCGTCGTAATCGGTGACCTTCGTGTTGATAAAAAACTCACGAATACCTTCCGGGTTTTGCTTGTACAATTGGTCGAAGGTTTCCTCGTCAAACTCCAGCAACCGCGTTTCCGGGTCGATTCGGACGCCAAGCTGCATGAGCGATTCGACGCCCTTGGTACCGACAAACCGCTCGGTGAGCATCTGACTCAGGTCGCGGTACAGGTTCCGCACAGTCGAGTCGGTAAACAACGCGCCGTATTCGTCGTTTTGGGGATCGGAAGCCGTCGCCTCCAGAAGCACTTCGAGGAACTTATTGATGTTTTCGACGTAGGACTTGAGGCTCGTCTTGATTTCCATGCTGGAACCCTCGGTCGAAACCGTAATCGGCGACGTACCCGATCCCTTGACTTCGATATTAATATTGGGAACCGCGTTGACGAAAATGTTCGTGCTGGAGGTCAGCATGACGCCGTTTTGAGTGCTCAGGTCGCCGTAAAAGAGGACGGCATCGTTTGCCTCGGACATGACTTCCTGTGTCAATCCGAGTGCCGACAGGTCGAGCGTCAGTTTGGCCGCTTCGCCTGTGTTGCCGCTGCCGACCATCAGGCGATACGGTTTCGAGGAACCGTCGTTGAAAATGCTGGCCTGAATGCCCATGCCCATGTCATTGAGCTTTGCGGCAATTGTTGTCAGCGAATCCGTTTCCGTAATCTGAAGATTGTAGGTCATCGACCCGTCGATCACATAACGGATGTTGCCGCTGCCGTAAATATTTTTCTGTTCCGCCGTTTGCAGGAAATGCAGATCGGCTGCCATTGTCGAATAACTGTCGCCCTCGTAAATCGACATGACGCCGGTCCCGCCCGCGTTATCGATGATGCGAATGCCGTCTCCGGCGGGGTTGATCTCTGCCACAACGCTTGCACCGCCGTTGCTCGAAATGACGCGAATCAGGTCGCCGACGGTCACGATGTCGTCCGACATGGCGACGGTCCCCCTTTTACCCTGGCTGTCCACGATGACAATTGACCCCAGGGTATCGACGCCTCTGCCGCCGTTCAGGTCGGACAACCTGGTATTGGCCGAAACCACTTGCAGGTTCAAGTCTTGCGAAACACGCGTGGCGTAATTCATGCCCGCCGTGTGGGTCAGCTTCATTTTCGAGGCCAAATCACCGACGACATCCTCAAACACAACGCTTGTGCCGTAACCGCCGGACGTATCCTTGATTTCCAACCCCGTTTTGGCACTGTTCAACTGCACCGTCATGTTCATGTCGGCGTCTTGCAGTTTTTCGTTGATCAGCTTCATGTATTCGTCGAGCGTTTCCACCTCGGACACCTCGCTGATGTCGAATTCCAGAATCACGTTCTTGCCGTTTAGGTTCGTGACGTTGATCGTAAGTTCGGTGGCGGCGGAAGGAGCGGTAAACGCAAGCCCGGCACCACCGTCCAAACTGCTGAGTAGCACGGAACCGAGACTTCCCATGATGCGGGCACTCGTGATGGTGTCGTTGTCCGAGGAAACGCCGGTTGCCGCCGCCGACGGAACTAATCCCAGCGACACCAGCGATGACGAACCGTTCAACGCCCGGACGGAAAATTTATTCGCGTTAGGATCAATGGTGATGGTGTTCCCAGGGTTGTCGGGGTCATCATCGTCGTATGGCGTCTGGTAGGTCAGGTCTTTCCATTCCAGCCGCTGACCGTCGGTGGAAATGCTGATTTCGATTTTGCCTTTGAGTTGCTCGTTTTGCGTGATGTTTCGGATCAGATCGCCGAGCGTCATTTCGTCCTTGTGGTGTGCCGGCACGTCGATGACGGCCTTGCCGGTTTCGTCATAAACCGTGTTGCCGTTTTCATCTTTTTTGAAGGTTGCCCCGACAAATTCCGCGAAATCAATGGTCGCTGTGGTGCCGTCGGCCAACGTGATTTGCAAGTCGGAGGAAAACGAATTGCTTTGAAAGCCGTTGCCGTCGTGTATCGCGGCCAAATCGAGATTCAAACCCAGCCGAACGATTTGCGTCCCGACAACGGATTGCTCATCGGTGTTAATTCCGGCCAGACCAAGCGACGCGGCGGTCGAACCACCGGCGACTTCCTGCACGATGAGCCGCCCGTTCGTATGGCCGGATAGGTCGGTCAGCCGGAGGCCGTCGCCATCGATTTCCGCCCGAACACTGACGTCCGTGTTGTTGTTGATGGCATTGAGCACGTCTTTCATCGTTGTCGCGCCGCGCAGGTCGATGGTCGCCTTACCGCCGCTCATGTCGGTGATACGAATCTGACCGCGTGAGAAACCGTCGCCGCCGTTGAGATTACTCAGATCGAAATTCGTTTCGAGATCACGCCCGTAACGAGCGGTGACACTGCCCGTGATGCCCAGCGGCTCGGTGGCACTTTTGACGCCGGAACTGAGAATCTGGTGCTGCGACGCCGTTCGGATCGGCGTAAACGTGTGTGTACCGGCAGGTGGATTACCGTTTCTGGCCACGCCGAGCAGGCTGTCGTTACTACTTTTGACATCGCGGCGATCAAAAACCGAAATCTTGCTCAGGTTACTGATCATGAAGTTCGAGGTCATGAACAGCGACGTCAATTGCGAAATGTACGTTTGTTGTTGCAGAAATTTTTCGTTTCGCGTCTGGAGATTTTTAAGCGTACCGGATTCAAGAGCGATCAGTTTTTCAACCGTCCCTTGAATATCCATGCCAGAAATCAAACCTACGCCGAGTTGAATACTGCCCATGATTCTTTTGCCTTGTTCCGGCTTATAAGGAAATTTGACAAGCGATCATCTGTACTAAAGTATAGAATTTCACTTATTTATATCGTCTTTTGTGCAGTGTTACTTTATGCTTCCACTGTGAAAAATGGAAAATATACTGATTACGCAAAGTTTGAAAATATAGCTTATTTTCTGGCTAATGATAAAAATGTGAAAATACGTTGAATTTTTCAAAATAGTAAACTTTTACACTTGCACACTTGGAGATATTTACGAAAGGCATATAATGCGTCAAAAGTGGTCGGATTATGAAAATCGCTCACGTTGGTGTAGGGGTTTTTCCGATTCTTCTAACGGGGTATGTGTCGGCCAAACGGCGGCGATCTTTTGCTTCGAAACAGGTTACAATCATGGCAGGAACTTTAGACAGGCAAACAATCGAAAGTATCGTCAGGCAAATTGTTTACGAACGTTTTGCGTCGTCTGATTGTGGTTGCGCACCGGATTCGGGCGGGTACAAACCAAACCTTGTTGTCAGCATTTCCGCTCGTCATGTACACCTTTCAGACGCGGATGTCGAGACGCTATTTGGCAAGGGTGCCACGCTGACGAAGATGAAAGACCTGTATCAGGACGGTTTTTTCGCGGCGGAGGAAACGGTCATGGTGGTCGGGCCGCGCAAACGGATGCTGCCGTCGGTGCGGATTTTAGGGCCGACCCGGCCTGCGTCGCAGGTGGAACTGGCCTTTACGGACGGCATCTCACTGGGCATCGACATGCCCGTTCGGGAAAGCGGGAACCTCGCCAATACGCCCGGTTGCGTGCTGGTCGGACCGAAGGGTGTGGTCGAATTGAAACAGGGTGTCATTCGGGCGGAACGACACGTTCACATGGGGCCGTCCG
>Ga0082212_10009970_pt1 | contig 12199 bp, 9 predicted proteins | sample TergutNt197P3_FD_71548 | JGI IMG/M metagenome (GOLD analysis project Ga0082212, IMG submission 71548) | Neocapritermes taracua P3 segment gut microbial communities from Petit-Saut dam, French Guiana - Nt197 P3 | ecosystem: Host-associated > Arthropoda: Insects > Digestive system > Gut ... | reverse complement strand
CTTCTGGCAGGGTGTAGAGAATAACGTGCCGCCTCAGTTGGACGGCTCGGAAGCGTCAGCTAAGTTCATCAGCGAACGGTTTCCTGATAGCATATCATTTTCTATGATTGAATTGCCCGATAATGCTACCGACCTCATCCGCCAGTATGACGATGCCTGTGAGCAAGCATTCGGTTATGAGATAAAGCGCGGCAAACATATCAAGATGACCGGCTCCGGTCAGGAGCGCGGAACACATCTTAATACGCTGGGCGGCGACCACACCGAGCAGGCTATAAGGGAGCGAATTGTCGGTATTAGGGTTGTCGTTCCCGCTGGCAGCAAATCCCCCGAACCGACACCGACACGTTTCAATCTTCTCATAGACATACAAGAGAAAATGCGGCAAGGTAAGGGAGCGGGTTACACTCATTGGGCGCGTTCATTTAATCTACATGAAGCAAGTAAGACACTAATCTATTTGCAGGAGATTGACGTAAAAAGTTATGACGAATTAGAGGCAAAAGCTGCCGCCGCGTCCGCTGACTTTAAGTCGAGCAACGAGAAAATAAAAGCCGCCGAGAATCGTATGGACGAGATAAGGGAGCTGCAAAAACAGATAGCCAACTACAGCCGGACGAGAGAGGTCTACAAGCAATATAAAGCCGCAGGATACAGCGCGAAATTCCGCGCCGAACATGAAGCGGACATTATACTCCACCAAGCGGCGAAAAAATATTTTGATTCGCTGGGACTTACGAAATTTCCGACGATTGCCGCATTGAAACAGGAATACGCGGTGCTGTTGGCAGAGCGGAAAAAACAATATGCGGGGTATCAGGAATCAAAGGATAATATGAAAAAACTGGTGATGGCGAAATCGAACGCTAACAAGATTTTAGGTATCAGCGAAACGACTTTGAAGACGCAAAACCGCGACGTGAAACCCCCATCGCGGAATCGTGACATTAGCACCCGTTAGGACACGCAGCAGAGCACCGCAGGTGCTCTTAACGGATGGGCACTCGGTGTCCATCCGAAGGGGTCAGGGGATTCCCCTGCAAGCTGTTTTGCACAGCGAAACGCTTCCGTGTGGACACGGAAGCCCTGCTTGCGATAAACAGAATTGCGAATATGGCGGTTTGCGGTTTGCGTTATTTCTTCGATTTCATTGCTTCGTTCAATTCGTCAACATCGCTAATTTCGTCTTCAGACATTTCCGTAGGAGTCTTCAACCTCCGCGTATTGAATTTTACATACTCGGCGAGTGCGCGCCGCTCCATATCCGCGTTGGATACCTTGCCGCTACCATGTAAAATATTTCTTTTGCGGAATGTCAAAAATTCGTTGAGCGATACAACCCAATCTTTCATGTACATTGGTGTTTATTTTACAGAACGGCGAACGGTGCGATTGCCCTCGATTTGAACTTGTAAGGATCGCTTACAAGTTGCCGTTTCCTCCGCAGATATTGCTCTATTATCTTCCTTATTCATCAAATACTACGGCGACCTTCCCGCATAGGCCGCTGTCCATAAGCGCATACGCCTTATCCGCTTCATCCAACGGAAAACGGTGCGTAACCAAATCCTCGGGATGGATGCCCCAACGGTCAAGTTTGCCCGCCAGTTCCTCCATACGCCAAGTGCTGGTAACCCAAGAGCCGTGGATACTTTTCTGATCGTGTATTATATCAGGGCTTGGATTAAATTCCACTGTGCCGCCCTCACCCACAAAGGAAATCTTTCCCCATTTCGCCGTGGCGCGTATGGCAGTCTGCCGAGCCGTTGTGTGACCTGAACAATCCACCGCCCTCTCCACGCCGCGCCCGTTTGTCAGTTTTAGTATTTCCGTCAATACATCGTCATCCCGACCGAACACAACATCGGCTAATCCTTTCTCACGCGCCAATTCGCAGCGGTATTGATTCGTATCCATGCCGAACAGCTTTTCAGCTCCCATGGCGCGAGCCAGCATGAGAGCAGCTAACCCAATCGGTCCCAACCCGGTTACAAGCACGGCATCCGTGCCGGATATGCCAATCCGCAGCAAACCCTCATAAACCGTGCCGAATCCGCAGGCAATCTGAGCCCCATCGAGGTATGTAAGCGAATCGGGCAGAGGTATCAAGTCGCGCTCATCCACCAACATATAAGAAGCCATACCGCCGTCACGCTGCCAACCGTATGCGGCGCGGTGGACGCTGGTGCAGGAAATTTGGTATCCTCGGCGGCAGTCCATACAAACGCCGCAGCCTGAAATGTGGTAAACGGCAACGCGGTCACCCTCTCCGAACCGCTTCAATCCGTGACCGCACTTTATAATCTGTCCCGCAGGCTCATGTCCCGCAATCTTGTTCTGATACCCTTCCGGTCCTTTGCCCGTATGTTCCCTGTAAATGGCTCGTATGTCGCTGCCGCATATCGTTGATGCCTTTGTCTTTAATAAAACCTGCCCGTGTCCCGGAATCGGAACAGGAACATCTTTGAATACAGCAGTACTGTTACCGGGAAGATAGACCGCTTTCATTGTACCTGACAATAGAACGCACCTCCTTAATATATTATATGACATTCTTATTTTTTGCGTTTTCGTTGTTTTGCTCACGCCGGCTTAATTCTCAAACGCAAACCGCATTGTATCGTTTATCACATCGGCATCTTTCAGAGCTTGTTCGACCGTTTTAGTTCCGGCAAGCACCTCTTGGAGAGCCTTGCCGTAACCTTCCACGATTGGATTACCCGCCGTCCACGCGGAAACCCAAGGCGCATAGACATATCCAAGCCGGAGTGCTTCGGCGCAGTCCGCGTATATTCCGCCCAAATCGGCATCAGCACCAATCAGGAACGAACTGCCCGCATTGTCTTTAATCAGCGCGGCCTGAGCCTCGGGTGTAGCTGTCATGTCAAGCACTTTCAAGGCCGGTATCGCATTGTGCGAGGCTTTGTTCACAGCCAATCCCGAACCGGGACCTCCCACAAGCCAGCCAACCCCTTCCGTCAGACCGGGAATCGGAAACATACCCAGCTCAAAATCCGGGTTCTTTTCCATAATCGCATTTACGTCCCACGGGCCGCATTCCCACATAGCGGCTTTGCCTGACGCGAACTCGTCCAGTGCCTGCTCATGACTAAGTCCCAGCATATCGGGCGTAAGGCAGTTTTCCTCTATCATCCTGTACCATTCACTGACGGATGGCAGCCATGCCTCGGCCAGCTTTGCCTCGCCGTTGTCAAATTTTTCATCAAAGTCTCTGCCTGCGGCTTTGGCGTAAAACTCGTTGTTCACAATACCTATGCTCTGTTTCATCATCGGTTCCCAACTCCGCGCCCCCATTGTCTGCGGTTTGATACCTTTGGCATTCAAATCTTTATGGAGCTGAATGAACTGGTCGAACGTCTTGGGGATTGTCACATCGTTTTCACGGAATATCTTTTTATTGTAGAATATGCCCTCGAACCAACTCTGCATCGGCGTAGCGTACACGTTCCCGTTTACGGTAAAAGCCGCTATACCGGATTCGGTATATTTTTCGACAAACTGCTGATTTGTTATATTCCAAAGATACCCTGCTTTTGCCAGTAATTTTGCGTCTCCGCCCACTTCGATAATATCCGGACCCTGCCCGGCTAAAAGCTGCGCGTTGAGTACATTGCTGAAATTATCCAAAGAAACAAATTCATATATTATTTCAACGCCCGGCAAAGAGTCTTCCAGATATTTAAGGTATGTGGCGCGGGATGATTCCGAGTTGTACGCCATCAAGCGTAACGTGATGCCATCGAATGAACGGTCGCCATCATTATCTGCGGTTTTCGCGCAGGAAACAAGCGTCATCAGCGCGATAACCGAAAGAACGGAGCAAATCTTCTTATTCATGCACGTTTCCCCCTTTATTATAGGGCAGGCATATTGTTACCGAAAGACCTTTATCTAAACCTTCCACACTCAAACCGTAATCTGTCCCGTGCATATTTTTGATGCGCCTGTTCACATTCAGCAACCCCACGCTGTCACTGTCATCGGGAGATTCATTACGGGAGAGCTTGGCGTTCAGTATTTCCACAGCGTTATGCTCCATGCCCGTGCCGTTGTCACGGATACGAATCAGCAGCGCGCCGCCGGATTCAAAGACGCACAGCGTGATAGTCATCGGTTCGCGGTTTTGAAAACCGTGTTCAAAAGCGTTCTCGACAATCGGCTGAATCATAAGTTTGGGTATGCCCATATCCGAGTATGCTTCCGCGCAGTCAATCTCATAATTGATAAGGTCGTTGAAACGGATGTTTTGAATCTGTATATAGTCCCGCACATACGAAAGCTCTAACTGCAAATCCACTGTATCATAGGGATTGTAGACCGAATAGGACAGCACTTTCCCCAAAAGCGTGGCGATGGAGGAAACGGACTTCATGTCTCCGCAGACCGCCAAAGCCTTTATTGATTGCAGCGTATTGTTGAGAAAATGAGGATTTATCTGATGCTGCAAGGTCTTTATCTGTTCCTTGGCAAGTTTTTTCTGCTCGTTCTCAATATCGCGGGTCAGTTGTGATATGCTCTCCACCATATGCTGAGAGGTAAGCACAATCTGGTCAAGTTCCACCATGCCTGTTTGGTCGAATGTCACTTGAAAATTCCCCTCGCCTATCTCGCGGTACTTATTCACAAGCTGATTCAGCGGAAGCAGGACGGATTTTGAAAGAACGCCGGCAAAGACAACGGCCGTCGCGATAGTAACCAAAATCAAAACCGCCGTGAAAATGAAGACGGTCGTATGGTTGTCATTCATCATTACAAGCCCGATAATCCGCCAGCCGGAAACATCCGAATAACGGGACAAGACGAGATATGTATTCTCGCCGCGCCCCCGCGCCGGAACTCTGAAGCTCTCCGCCCCGCTTTCCAAGCGATCCATAAAAAGCTGTTTCTGCTGTTCTGACAGTATCTCGCCGCCGGGGAAAATCACCTGTTCCGATTCGTAATATATAGCCGTTAACACATGACTTTGCTCCGTGTTGCGAGCGAGAATGGAATCTAAGTCAAAGTCGCACATTAAATAGGACATCGCGCCGACAGTGTACTGCTCCATGCTCTGAATAGGGGTTATTAGGGAAACCGTCCGCTCAACCTTGCTGTTGAGCAGATATTCCGTATCGTGAAAATGTGTGAACAGCGCACCGCGTTCACGCGATACTAAAAAGGAGTTAAACCACGCGCAAGCCCCGAAATCAAAATCCATCACAGGCGACATACCGTAATGATAGAGCGATGTATTGTTTGCGCCTATGATATTGGCGTTTGTAATAATGCTCAGAAGATCCAACTGCTGAAATCTATCGTTTACCCTTCGCTGATTGTAAAGCTCAACGGAATAATCTATAACCTCGGCACTGTTCCTGTAATTCACCGCGCGTATAACGTCCCTGTCTTTGGCAATAATTCCGGCTATCGTTTGAAGCTGGTCAAAATAACGATCCATCAGCAGAATATTCGAGGTGACAATACGTTCGCAATAGGCATAACTATCCTGTTCCGCCAGATTTGCGTTATAGAACGTGACAACGCTGCCCAATATAATCAATATAATTGAAAATACTGTTGAGTAAACCAGAATCAGCCTTCGCCTCAATGTCATCCGCATCAGAATTTTCCGCTCCCTTATTCGCCGTTTGTTCCTTTATTATATCACGGCTTGCCATAACTCCGCAAGCGTGATAAAATTATCATATTAAATATAAGGGGGCGTTTTTATGGCGCATACTCCGAAAGCCGCGATAATCGGACTGGGAAGCAGAGGGCGGCACGTTTACGCGGAATATGCCAAGTTGAATCCGGATAAGCTGAAAATAACCGCCGTTGCGGATACAGACCCTGTACGGGTGAGTGAAGCGGCGAAAACATTCGGGATTCCGGCGGCGAACTGCTTTGACTGCGCCGATAAATTGCTCGCGGCGGAAAAGTTGGCCGATATACTGTTTATTTGTACGCCTGACGGCGAACATTACCGCCCGGCGATGCTCGCGTTGGAAAAGGGGTATCATCTGCTGCTGGAAAAACCTATATCCCCAAATCCGGAGGAATGTCTGGATATTGCGCGGCTCGCGAAAGAGCGTACCCGTCATGTCGTGGTATGCCATGTTCTGCGCTATACCCCGTTTTACACAAAAATCAAAGAAATAATAGATTCGGGGCGCATAGGCGATATAGTTACGATTCAAGCCATCGAAAACGTGGGCTACTACCACCACGCGCACAGCTTTGTACGCGGTAACTGGCGCAATTCCGCCGAGACAAGCCCGATGATACTAGCAAAGTGCTGCCATGACATGGATATTCTGCTCTGGCTTTCGGGGCGGCATATTAAAAACGTCCAGTCATACGGAAGCCTCTCCTATTTCAAACCTGAAAAAGCACCGGACGGCGCGGCTGCCCGCTGTTTGGACGGCTGTAAAGTTAAAGAAAGCTGTCCTTACGATGCCGAGAAGATATACATAACATCGCCGCGAACAGGCGTAATCGCGGGACATACGGGCTGGCCGAATAGCATCGTTGCTTCCCCCGCGACCGAACAAAGCCTGCGCCGCGCACTGGAGACAGGTCCTTACGGACGCTGCGTGTTCCATTGCGATAATGATGTTGCGGATCATCAGATAGTAAACCTTGATATGGACGGCGGGGTTACCGCAAGTCTGACAATGTCGGCGTTCACCGGCGAGATAAACCGCCATATAAAGGTGATGGGTACATTGGGCGAGATAGACGCGGATATGAACGCGGGTATTGTAAAAACACATATTTTCGGCTTTGAGCCGGAATTATTCAATGTAATCGAGTCCAATGAGGGACTGTCGGGACACGGTGACGGCGATTCACGTATGATGAACAGTCTGTGCGATTTGCTGAACGGCGGCGGCGCGGCACTCACGCCGATAGACGATTCAATCGAGAGCCATTTGGCCTGTTTTGCGGCGGAATACTCGCGCACACACGGCGGGGTAAGCGTGTGTGTAAATGAAGCATCAAATCTCTATCAAAGCGGGAGAAAATCTGATGATTGACGCAGCTTTTCAGTTCGCATTCGATGGGGTTCCGACCGCGTTTGAGCCATGCGGCGGCGGACACATCAACACAACGTATCGCGTAACGACCAAAGAGGGGCGCGATTATACCTTACAGCGGATAAATCGGTATGTGTTCACAGACCCGCCTGCGCTAATGCGTTCGATTACCGCCGTAACAGAACATCTTCGTAAGCACGGAGCGGTGACACTGACCGTTATTCCCGCCGCTGACGGACGGACGTATTACAGGGATGCGGATGGCGAATACTGGCGGGCGTATGAATATTTTGCCGATTGTGTGTGTCTTGAGCAGGCAGGGTCGCCCGCTGACCTTTACGAGAGCGGCGCGGCGTTCGGGCGTTTTCAGCGTGACTTAACCGATTTTAACGCAATGCTTCTTGCCGAAACAATACCGCGTTTTCACGATACGCCGCACCGCTATGAACAGTTGAAGACAGCGTTGCAATCCGACCCGTTGGGACGAGCCGGAGCTGTTGCCCGCGAGATTGATTTCGCGTTAGCGCGTGAAAAATACGCACATACTCTTGTTAACTTGCAGGCGCGGGGCGAACTGCCTGTTCGCGTTACGCACAATGATACTAAGCTGAACAATGTGCTGTTCGATAAAGACACCGGGAAAGCAGTTTGCGTGATAGATTTGGACACGGTAATGCCGGGGTTGGCGGTCAACGACTTCGGGGATTCCGTGCGCTTCGGAGCTTCGGCCGCCGCCGAGGACGAGCGGGATTTGAACAAGGTATGGCTTTCTCTTGAGCTGTTTGAGGCGTGTGCAAAAGGTTATCTGTCGTCCTGTAATCTGACCGCCGCCGAGCGAGAGTGCCTGTGCGACGGCGCGAAGATGATGACACTTGAGTGCGGCGTAAGGTTTTTGACCGATTATATCGGCGGCGACACCTATTTCCGTGTTTCATACACAGGGCAGAACCTTGACCGCTGCCGGACACAGTTCAAACTTGTCGCCGATATGGAAAGCAAATGGGATGTTATACGAAAAATCCTTGAAAAGAGGTGAGACTCGCGTGATAAGGGCAATGCTTGTTGACGATGAGGTTCTGACCATAAAGATGCTGCAAAAAACAATCGACTGGGAAAAACTGCAAATTTCGATATGCGCGACGGCGTTCGACGGCGATGAGGCTTTCGCGTTGTTTGAAACCCTCATGCCCGATTTAATCATTACCGATATACGGATGCCGCACATGAACGGACTTGATTTTATTCGCAAGGTTCGCGAACTCGGCACGGACACCGAATTCATTTTTATCAGCGGTCACGCCGATTTTACTTACGCGCAGCAAGCGGTGCGTTTAGGGTGCGCGGATTATATTCTGAAGCCCATCGACGAGACGGAACTGGAAAAAACATTGGAAAAAGCAGCGGGCAAAATCAGGGAAAAAATCAAGCCGGAAGAGGAAATGCCGCCCGTGCGGCAGAGCAAGATTGTCCGCGACAGTATAGAACTGCTGAAACAAAGGTATGCTTCCAACATTTCATTAGATGATATTTGCCGGGAATTGGCGATAAGCAAGAATTATTTTTGTTATATATTCAAAAAGGAAACAGGCAAGAGATTTTGGGAATACCTGACCGATATACGGATGAAACAGGCCAAGGTTCTTTTGCGGGAGACCGATATGATGGTATCCGAGATAGCGTACAAGACCGGATATGAGAGCGGCGGATATTTTTCTAAGATGTTTAAGCGAATATACCAAATGACACCGAAGCAATATAGGGAATTATAGTAATATTGTTCAAAAACACAGTAATACTGTTAATATCGCTGTGTTAAATAAACTGTTATAATAAAAGCAGCCGATGTGTGGCTGCTTATAATTTTTACCCGTGAGAATCCTGATTCAGGAGGGTGCGTATGGCCGGGAAAACCACTGAACGCCGATTGCGGCGGAATCTGAAACGCGATTATCAATATTATATTATGGCTTTGCCTGCGGTCGTAGTTATGATGATGTTTAACTACCTCCCGATGACAGGCTTGGTTGTGGTGTTCAAAAACTATAACGCGCGGGACGGGATATACAACAGCCCTTGGGTAGGTTTCCAAAACTTTGAGTTCTTTTTCAAGTCTCCCATGAGTGCCATCCGCGCAACAACCAACACACTTATATTAAACTCCATGTTTATTATTGTGGGTACGGTCGTTGCCATAACCCTCGCGCTGTTTTTGAACGAAGTAAAAAACAAGATTTTCAAAGGCGCGGCTCAATCCATCGTGTTCCTGCCGTATTTCCTGTCTTGGGTGGTCATCGGCTCTATCCTGTATGCCCTGCTCTCCGACAAAGGTTCGATAAACACGCTCCTGCTGTCTCTGGGCTTGGATAAGGTGAAGTGGTACGCATCCCCTCAATATTGGAGATTTATATTGTTATGTACCAATCTGTGGAAGTTTGCGGGGTACAGTTCTGTCATATATTTGGCGGCTATAGCGAATATCGATACTACATATTACGAAGCCGCTACAGTGGACGGCGCGACAAGAGCCCGGCAGATATTCGCCATTACCATCCCGTTTCTGAAGCGCACGATTATTATACTTACGCTGATGAATGTGGGCCGTATCCTCTACGGCGATATGCAGCAGATTATGGCGCAGACCCGTAACAACCCCATACTGATTCCCACGACCGATATAATCGACACTTTGGTTTACCGTTCGATTATGACAAGCCGTGATTTCGCGTTCGCGTCTGCCATCAACCTATACCAGAGTATAGTCGGTCTGCTTATCGTTCTGCTGGCAAATTTCCTTGTTAAAAGATATGACGAAGACTACAGGCTGTTTTAAGGAGGTGGCGTTGTGCGTATAAGGCTTCGCAAAGCTGATGCTGTTTTTATGACGATTGTATACGGCTTTTTGATTCTAGCCATATTCTTCTGCCTGTACCCGTTGGTTCTCACGGTTGTCACATCGTTCGCCGATGAAAAGATGGTGGCGCAGAACGGATTTAAGATTATCCCGGATAAATGGTCGCTCGACACTTACACTTGGCTGTTCAAAAACGGCTTTGACTGGGTGGTAACCGGCTACAGAGTGTCTATAACGCAGACAATTTTCGGAACTATCGGATCGGTAGCCGTGATGACTATGTTCGCTTTCGTCACATCGGTAAAAACTTTCAAGCACCGCCACAAGTTCAGTTTCTTCTGTTATTTCACAATGCTGTTCCAAGCGGGCGTTATGCCGTGGTATCTGTTCTGCACGCGGTATTACGGTATTCAGAACAGTATGCTGGGTTTGGTTTTACCGTATTTAGTAAGCCCGTTTCTGGTCGTTTTGCTCCGCACATTTTTTATGGAAGTGCCGAGCGAGATACAAGAGGCCGCCACAATCGACGGGGCAAGCCCTTTCCGCATATTTATCCGTATCATATTTCCGCTTGCGCGTCCGGGCATCGCCACAGTTACACTGTACGCGGCACTGGCTTACTGGAATGATATGTACCTCGCGCTGTACTTGATGACGAAGGACACATATTATCCATTGCAATACCGCCTGTATTCTATTCTCTCCAATGTTCAGTTTTTGGCGAGCGCGCAAAGCGCGGGCATAGGCGACAGGATTCCGCTCCCTTCTGAAACGGTAAAAATGGCTCTCACTTGCGTTACCATAGGTCCGATTATTTTCCTGTATCCTTTTGTTCAGAGATTCTTTGTTAAAGGGATAATGTCCGGTGCCGTAAAAGGCTGACCGGTTCATTATAAAAAAGAGCGGTGCTTTTATACACCGTAAATTAAAAAGGAGGGCAACCATGTTTAGAAAAATCATATGCCTAGTTCTGGTGGCACTGATGTTCGTGTTTGTATTATCGGCGTGCGGCGCGAACAACGACAGCGGCTCATCAGGCGGCGGAGGCAGCAGCAGTAGCAGCAGCAGCAGCGGCGACAGCGGCAGTAGCAGCAGCGGCGACAGCGGCACTTCTTCCGGCGGTGACACAAGCGGTCTCGACTTTGTCAAGCTGCAAATATTTATGCCGGGCGACCAAAGCGCGAGGATGAGAGAGTTCGCGGCTAATGAGCTTAAAGAGAAAATGCTGGAAGACCTTAACTGCGAATTGGAGTTCTCCTACGCGCCGTGGGGCGACTATTGGAACAAACTCGGACTGCTTCTCTCAACGGGCGAAGACATCGACTTTTTCTGGGACGGTATCGGCTCGCTTGCCAACCACTACGCCCGTAAAGAAGTCATGCCTCTCGATGATTTGCTGAATCAATACGGTCAGGATCTCTTGAAGAACATACCGATTAAGAATTTTGACACGGCAAGAATGGCCGATGGATTGATTTACGCGATACCGTCGCAGGCCGCCGCGTCCGCCGGCAAATTCTACTCGGTACTTGTGCGTCAGGATTTGCTGGAAGGCGTTGGCATGAGCAAAATCGAGTCGATTGCCGATTTGGAGCAATTCGCCGAATTAGGCAAGACCGCGTATCCCGACAAAGTGGGAATGGTCGAACGCACGATGTTCCGTCCTCTCACCAGAGAACTGGCCGGAGGTACGAACATAGCGGCGTGGCCGCTCAATGACGAGTTGTTCTGGGTAGACGAGGACGATTCAAGTTCAACAGTCAAAAGTGTATTTGACGCTCCTTTCTATCAGGAATACTGCCAGCTTATCTATGATTGGATACAGAAGGGCTATACGACCGAGCAGGTCACGTCCGATGCGAGCGAGCTTGACCGCCTGTGAAATCAGGGTAACGGGCTGTTCCGCGTGGGTGCTGTTTCAAGGCCGCTTGAGGAAATAAGCAAGTTGCTGCCGTCGGCTCCCGAAGCCACATTGATGGAGTATTTTGTCTCCCCGAATAAGCCCGCCTACATCGAGTACGCCAGTAACGAGGCCATGTCCATACCCGTCAACTGCAAAAATCCCGAGCGGGTTATGATGTATCTGAACTGGACGCTTCAGAATCAGGACAATTATAACTTCCTGCTGTTCGGCATTGAGGGCAAGGACTACACCATGAGCGGAGACAGAATGGAACGCATTGTACAGGACGATCTCATCTATGAATGGATGTGGAGAAACAACAACTACATCATTTACCCCACAACCGTCACTGACGACTATATCAGAGCCTGCGAGGTGTGGGATAACGGTGCGCCGTACTCCAAGCTG
>Ga0082212_10009969_pt1 | contig 12200 bp, 10 predicted proteins | sample TergutNt197P3_FD_71548 | JGI IMG/M metagenome (GOLD analysis project Ga0082212, IMG submission 71548) | Neocapritermes taracua P3 segment gut microbial communities from Petit-Saut dam, French Guiana - Nt197 P3 | ecosystem: Host-associated > Arthropoda: Insects > Digestive system > Gut ... | reverse complement strand
AGTAAAGAGGTATCCATTCGCGATCCCTGCGGATATCGCCGTTACCGCGCCGGATTTCATCCAGATGTTTCCTGATGCGGTTTTCCCGGCGTTCTCCAAATTTCGCCCGGATTTTGATCGGCAGCCATTTCAAGAATTTGCGGACATGAAACTGTCCGCCGCCGTTTGTTATTTGAAATACGTTTACCATTCCCTTGCCTGGAATCCATCCGGCGACGCAACGATTTCAACGGCTTTGCCTGATTGGACGATGGCATACAATCCGCTTTCATGCGCAAAGTTTACGGCTTCGTCAGTGGCAACTGCTCCGGCGACCGCTCCAATAAAGCGTCTTTTATTGGGGCCCTTTGCGTCTGTACATCGCCGGTATTTTTCCATCCGTTCGATATGGCTGCGTACATCCGCCGTTTCCAAATGGGTTTTGACTTCAATAAGAACGGCAATCTCGCCGTCGTCCAGAAACAAGTCGATCTCGCCTCGGATTCCCAATTTCTTATACTCGAAAGACTTGTTCCTGCTGCATTCGGTAACCTCGTATCCCAGCTCCTGGAATTTGGCTACGATGTCTCCCTTGACCATGCTCTCTATAATTTCCCCGATACGCGAGCCGAGAGCCGAAATCTTTTTGTCGGTTTCCTTCATCTGCAGGGCGTTTTCCTTTATAAGCTGGCGGGTTTCCTCCATCCGCCGGTCGGTTTCCTCCATCCGCCGGTCGGCTTCCCGAAACATTTCAAGGACTCCTTCGTAAGTTAACGTACTCTGCTCTGGCATTGTCTCCCTCCTTTGGAAACGCTAATCATGCTAATCATAATATCACTGTTTATCGTACCCCCCCGGATATTTCAGATGGTTTCTATATCATTGTGAAATCCTGTAGTAAAATTATGAATTGACGGAGGCGATTTACGATGGCTGATATAGACATGAAACTGCTTGAAAGTACCGTAAAGAAGAACTGACGGCTATTTTTATCGCTTCAAGGAAAACAGCCCAATCAAAAATTAAAAATTAAAAATCGAAAATTATTTATGTTTACAGGCATTGTTGAAGAAGTTGGGACAATTCGTGAATTGCGGTTTCAGGCGGATGGCGCGGCGATTACCGTTGCGGCAAACAAAATTATGTCGGGAACCGATCAATCAAAAATCGGCAATCAAAAATCAAAAATAGATGGAATCTCCATCGGCGATTCCATTGCGGTCAACGGCGTCTGCCTGACTGCGGTGCGCCTCACGCCGGACGCTTTCGTCTGCGATATTTCAGAAGAAACTCTGCGCCGGAGCGCGTTCCGAAAAATGCACATCGGCGCGCGGGTGAATCTTGAACGCGCGCTCGCGGCAAACGGACGTCTGGGCGGACACATTATGCAGGGGCATGTGGACGACATCGGTCAAATGATTTCCAAAACACCTTCGGGCAATGGTTTTGAAATTTCATTCAGCTTTCCGCGCGCGCTTGAGCGTTATCTTGTTTACAAGGGGTCTATAGCGATAAACGGCATAAGCCTGACTATCGCCGCGCTCGAAAAGGAAAGCTTTTCCGTGGCGGTAATTCCGCATACATTTTCCGTCACCAATCTAGGCGAACTGGCGCCCGGCGACCCGGTAAATCTTGAAACCGATATTCTTGGAAAATATTTCGAGCGCTATTTTCAACTGGGACTCGCCGGAAATCCGAAAAATTCGCCTGAAAACCGAAAAACCGAATCGAAATTTACCGTCGAATATCTGACGGAGCAAGGGTTTTAGCATGATATCCCGGATATTTCATTGTTTGGGCGCAGCGCGCTGCGCCCAAACCCATACGGCGTTGGCGTTATGGCAATATTTTAAAGGCGCAGCACTCTGCGCCCTTACAGTCATTATTCTTATTGCCGCAATCCACATTGGCGCGGCGGATGAATTTCAACTCCCCGAATTCGGCCTTGGCACAGTACTGGTCTGGAAAATCGAAGGACAGGAATATGAAAAAAGCTTCGTTGCGCGTCTCGCTTCTTTCGCTCCCGACCGTTTTCTGGAATGGGAAAATGAAACCGGACAGGGGACGGTATTGATGCCGGAGCGAGCCGTCGCCGACGCAAAAGGATACGAAATATCGTCGCTGTTTGCCCGCGGCAAGGATAAAAAAACACGGAATGAAACGGCGCTATGGCTGAGCCGTCACGTTTTTACGGAATTAAAAGAGAAGAAAACGGCCAAATGGAATCTCAACGGCGTTGCGTCTAAGCTCAGTTTCATTGATGAAGGAAGCGTTGCGGTCGAGGTAAACAGGAATGTTGTTACCCTTCCCGTAATACGGGCCGCCGACGACCGGAACGGGGAATGGAGTTTTTTGGACCTGCCCGGCAATCCGCTTATGATTAGCTATGAAGTCCGCAATTACCGCCAGTCCCTCTCTTCCATAACAACCGGCGCGCCCGATTCCCTCCGCTGGATAAAAGGCCGCAAATTACCTGAATAATTCTTAAGGAAACGCTGATTAATTGTCTGAGCGGGATGAAGCGCAAGGCGCACGGAGCGCAGGAACCTCGATATATAGAAATATGTTGAGGTTACGAGCACCGCGCAACGAAAGTAAGATAATTGATATGACCTGCCGGATCAAACGGTTGAATTAAGCGGGGCGGTATAGCCGTAAGCCTGCCCCAGGTCAAAGCCGCGCCTGTTTAACCCGGTTTCGGCCGGATTGTTTGGCGGCGTAAAGGGCCTCGTCCGCGATTTTGATGCTGAATGAAACATCCTGGCTGGGCTGAAATTCCGAAACGCCTATGCTGACCGTGAGCGCGATATGTTGTGAGCCAATATCCACGGGCAGGGATTCAATGCCCGCGCGGAGTTTTTCCGCCACGATCAGCGCGGATTCCACCGAGGTTTCTCCGAGGATGATCAAAAATTCTTCGCCGCCCCAACGGGCGACGGTATCCTGTCCGCGCACCATGGTTTTCAACCTGTTTGCGGTCGCCACCAGCGCCTTGTCACCGGCATCATGCCCCCAGGTGTCATTGACATTTTTGAAATGATCCACATCCACCATTAAAAGAGAAAAAACGGCCTTGCATCGCGTGTAGCGCGAAATTTCACGGTCCAGATTTTCCAGCGCGGTGCGGCGGTTGGGCAGCCGGGTCAGCATATCCGTTCCGGCGGACTTGCGAAGCAGTGTTTCGGCCTCGATGCGTTGGGCTACTTCCTTGCGAAGAAGTTCCGCGTCGTATTCATGATCCTTCATGCTGCGCGAGAGCCGGAGCATAGTGGCCAATACGCAGACTATGCCGAACGCCCAAAGCCCGAAATGGGTAAAACCCTGCCTCCTCTGCTCCACCTTCAGAGATGCCGTAATCGGTTCCATGGGCACGGATACGCTTATGCCTCCGCGCACCTGGCCCAGCTTGTATCCTTGAAACGCGTGACAGGTAAGACAGGACTCTTCAACCGACAACGGGCGGATCAAGCGCAAATACGGGGTGCCGTCCATGAGTTCAATGCTTGACACCTCATCCGTGGTTCTGGATTCCAGCTTTTCCAACGCCGCGCTCTCCCAGAGGTCAGGTTCGTTGCCCTCGCGTATCGGCATGTTGCTTGTGATATGTCCCAGTACGCCCGACTCCGACGCCCCGAGTTCGTGTACAAGACGAGTCATGAAAGCGGGATTGATTTTAGTGTAAAGAACGCCGTCCGTAGTGGTAATGTCCCGCCCGGATGGAGACAGGTATGGGTTGGGCTCAAGTCCGCCCGGAACGACCGGCACCATCACACCGTTCGACATCGAGTTCCAGCGGCGGTACATGACGTCTTTTTCAAACGCGGTCCGCGCCTGGATACGGGCGGAATTCATGGCCTGTTTTTCAAGTTCATTCACGCCGTACCACAGGGAAAATGCAAAAACACCGGTCCAAAGCAGCATGACCAAGCCTAGCAACGGACCGATTGAAAGTTTGGAAAGGCGCGGATTTTTCTGATACCGTATGGCATCGACGCGTTCGTTGTTCACCATTGACTTATCCTGATATAAATATCAACCAACCCCCATGAAATATTCGGGTTTTAGAAACGTTGTTTAAGCAACGTTTCCTGGTGAATAATGCAAAAGTTGTTCTATGCCGTCAACCTGCAAACAATAATAAGTTTGGATTTGCTCTATGGAATCACCGGGTATAAAGCAGTCCGTGGAAAATTCCTTGCTTGAGGCTGCCGCCATGCTGAAATTTTCAGACAGGATACCGACGATTTCCCTGAACGTGCGTCCGCGCTGATGTATACTCCGAACGGGCACAAATTGCAAAAGTTCAGCGGCTAAAATTCCAAATTGCGGCGTCAGCGTCACCTTGCGTACTGCTGAGTACGCTACGGTTCCGCTTCTTTTTTTGCAATTTGTGCCGTTCGGAATATAGCTTGCGGATCATATCGCGATTTCCTCTGGTCTTATTGAAAAAATTTATTATCATTATTGGTTTAATCAGGATAACCGCGATATAACCGGGGAAAAGAGAGAAAAATGTCAAAAAAAATCGATGTTACCGAACTCATACTTCGTGACGGGCACCAGAGCCTCATGGCGACGCGCATGGGCATTGAGGATATGATTCCCGCGTGCGAGGATATCGACAAGGCCGGATTCTGGTCCGTTGAATGCTGGGGCGGCGCGACGTTCGATTCCTGCATCAGGTTTCTGAACGAAGACCCGTGGGAACGGCTGCGCACCTTCCGCAAACTCATGCCAAATTCGCGGCTGCAAATGCTGCTGCGCGGGCAGAACATACTTGGATACCGGCATTACGAAGATCATGTCGTAGACCGCTTCGTTGAAAAATCCGCTGAAAACGGCATAGACGTATTCCGTGTTTTCGACGCTCTGAACGATATCCGCAATCTCCAGCGCGCCATTGCCGCCGTAAAACGCACCGGCAAACATGCCCAGGGCACGATCAGCTACACGGTCAGCCCTCTGCACACGATTGAAGGTTTTGTGGATCTGGCCAAAAAGCTGATGGAACTGGGCTGCGACTCAATATGCATAAAAGACATGGCCGCGCTTATAAAACCTCAGCCGGCTCACGACCTTGTCAAGGAAATCAAGAAAGCCTGCGGCAAGGATACGCGCGTTCATGTGCATGTCCACGCCACAACCGGCGTTACCATGGTCAGTTTGATGAAGGCGATTGAAGCCGGCGCGGACTGCGTCGATACCTCCGTCAGCGCGCTCAGTCTAGGCCCCGGGCACAATCCCACGGAATCCCTCGTTGAAATGCTTGAAGGCACGGGCTACAGGGCTGACATCGACATCGAACGCCTGCTGAATATCAAGAAACACTTCATGGGCGTCCGCCATTACTACAGGGAGTACCTGTCGAACATCACCGGCGTTGAAACCGAAATCTTCAAGAGCCAGATTCCCGGCGGCATGCTTTCAAACATGGAAAGCCAGTTGAAACAGCAGAAAGCCGACGACCGTGTGGAGGAAGTGCTTGACGAGGTTCCGCGCGTGCGCGAGGACAGCGGTTTCCCGCCGCTGGTAACGCCGACAAGCCAGATCGTGGGGACGCAGGCTGTTTTCAATATTCTTATGGGGAAATACAAAGTCCTTACCGGAGAATTCGCTGATCTGATGCTTGGCTATTACGGCGAAACCATAGGCCCGCGCAATCCGGAAATTATCGAACTGGCCGCAAAACACGCCAAAAAGGAGCTTATAACCTGCCGGCCGGCCGATAAACTCAAGCCGGAATGGGACGAATTGCGCAAAGAGGCTCTGGCCTTGCCGGGCAACAACGGTTCCGACGAAGACGTGCTTACCGTCGCCATGTTCCCGAAAGTCGCTCCAAAATTTTTCACTGAACGCGAAAAGGGGCCGTTGACGATAGGCAGGGGAGCCGACGCCAAACCCGACGCGCCCGTGGAGGATACAGGCAAGGGGCCGGTACGCACGGAAATATCTTATAACGTAAAACTCAACGGGAATACGCACCGGGTCGTCGTTACTCCGGCATAGAGGGGAATTATAATTATGTCTGAAAAAACAATGAACGAAAAAATTGAAGAACTGCGCCGGAAGAGCAAAAAAACGATGCTGGGCGGCGGCGCGGATAAGCTTGAAAAACATCGCGGCCAGGGAAAGCTGACAGCCCGCGAACGCATCGAGGCGATGGTCGATCCCGAAAGTTTTGAGGAAACGGGTCTTTTCGCGCAGCACAGGGCGACTTTATTCGGCATGGCGGGCAAGGAATTTCCCGCGGACGGCGTGGTTACAGGCGCGGCGTCAATCGGCGGGCGCCTGGTGCATCTGGCGAGCCAGGATTTCTCGGTTTCAGGCGGCGCGGCGGGCGAAGTCCACTCAATAAAGGTCGCAGAGATCATGGAGCAGTCGCTCAATACCGGATCGCCGTTTGTTTTTATAAACGACTCCGGTGGCGCGCGCGTACAGGAAGGCATTGATTCACTTTCCGGCTACGGAAAAGTTTTTTACACCAACGTCATGCTTTCCGGCGCCGTGCCGCAGATTTCGCTTATCTGCGGCCCCTGCGCGGGCGGCGCCGCCTACAGTCCGGCTCTGACCGACTTTGTCATCCAGACCCGCCAGGCGCAGATGTTTATTACCGGCCCTTCCGTAATCAAGAGCGTTACAGGCGAAAACGTTACCGCCGAGCAGTTGGGCGGCGCCGAAGCGCACATGACAAAGTCGGGCGTAATTCACTTTATAGCCGAAGACGACAATCACGCCATTCATTTGTGCCAGAAGCTCCTCAGCTTTTTGCCTTCAAACAATCTTGAAGATCCGCCGATCGTTGAGGGCGATCTGAACCTTGATCCCAATCCGGAATTGAACGACGTTGTTCCCACCGACACAAAGCAGGCTTACGATGTGCGCGACGTGATTGTAAGGGTTGTGGATTTCGGCGATTTCCTTGAAGTGCAGGACGGCTACGCCATGAACATCGTTGTCGGATTCGCGCGCTTCAACGGCCGGTCGGTCGGCATTATCGCCAACCAGCCTAAAGTGCAGGCCGGCGTGCTTGACATCAACGCTTCGTCCAAGGCTGCCCGCTTCATCCGCTTCTGCAACGCCTTTAACATTCCACTGGTCACATTCGTCGATGTTCCGGGATTCCTGCCGGGAGTGCAGCAGGAATACGGCGGCATCATCCGCCACGGCGCGAAGATGCTGTTTGCGTATTCGGCGGCGACCGTGCCGAAAATCACCGTTATTTTGCGTAAAAGCTACGGCGGCGCTTACCTGGCGATGTGTAATAAGGACCTTGGCGCGGATCGCGCATACGCCTGGCCCACGGCTGAAATCGCGGTCATGGGCGCGGAAGGCGCGGCTGAAATCGTGTTCCGCAAGGAAATTGCCGAAGCCGAAGACAAGAATACAAAACGCAAAGGGCTTATCGCCGAATATCGCGACGCTTTTGCCAACCCGTATGTGGCCGCGGGCCGCCGGCTGGTTGACGCGATCATTGAGCCGGCCATGACGCGGCATCATGTCGCGCGGGCGCTTGAATACATCCATACAAAACGTGAACTGCGGCCGGCTAAAAAACACGGCCTGATTCCGCTGTAGAATTGAGGCTAAACCATGTCGCAGAATGTAAAAACAAAAGACGTATTGGCAATGCTGGAAGAGATGCAGGCGCAGCTCGCGGATCTTGCCGGGCGCGTTGAGCGGCTCGAAAGCCGCGCGGCGATCAGTTCGCCTGCCGCCGAGGCCGTCAAGACGGCTCCGAAAACGCCGGCGGCCATGCCCGCGCCCGTTAAACAGGAAATTACGGAAGAGGAAATTCTTGCTATTTCCGCCGCGCTTGGCGCGTACCTCGGAGTCCGGGTACACATTCGGCAGGTCAGGCTGCTCAGCTCATCGGCGTGGGCGCAGCAGGGGCGCGTGTCGGTACATGCTCATATTCCATATACACATTAATTTAGGAGAAGTCAGCCGTGAGACTGAATGTTAAAGTTGATGGAAAGTTATACGAGGTGGATGTTGAGGCCGTCGAACCCGAAGCCTCAGTTCCACAGACCCGTTTCTATGTAACGGGAAAACCCACGGTTCGCGCGACCGCGCCTGCCGCATCCGCGCCCGCGGCCGCTCCAAAGGCTTCCGCCGCAGTCGCCGATGAAAGCAAGGTCTGCCGCAGTTCCGTATCGGGCATAGTGATAAAAATGGCGTCAAAAGAAGGGCAGAGTCTCCAGTCCGGCGAAACAATCATGGTGCTGGAGGCAATGAAAATGGAAACTACTATTACGGCTCCCGGAGCGGTCAAAATCGCGAAATTTCTTGTTAAAGAAGGCGACAGCGTTCAGTCCGGCCAGGTGCTGGTGGAGTTTGAATAATGAATTCTGAACTTGAACAGATACCCGGATTTTTATTTTTTGATCATATCGCCGTCGCCGTCAAACCAGGAGAACTGGAAAATCATGTCGCGGCCTACAAGGCGATGGGCTTCAAGGAACTGCACAGGGAAGAAATGCTCGGCAAAGACCAGGTGCGTGAAGTCCTGTTTCAGATAGGCGACGGGCCGAATCTTTTGCAGTTGATCGAACCGCTGAACGAGCAGTCGCCCGTGGCGAAGCAGATTGAGAAAAACGGCGGACGCGGCGGGTTTGTGCATATGGCGCTGCGCGTCAGGGATATTCAGAAAGCATACGACCATCTGAAGCAGAACGGTTTTAAGCTCGTGGAAGACGCTCCCCGGCCGGGCACGCGCGGCACGACGGTCTTTTTCGTTCATCCCAAAACGACCGAAAACGCCGCTTTCGGATTTTTGATAGAAGTTGTCCAGGAGGGCGCGCCTCATGCCTGATGCCGGAAAAAAACTGAATATCGCCGCGGAATTTCCTCCGGTTTCAACTGAAAACTGGGAAGCCGTGATAGCTAAGGATCTCAAGGGCGCGGATTACGAAAAAAAGCTGGTGTGGCGCACTGAGGAAGGTTTTTCCGTGAAGCCGTATTACCGAGCTGAAAATCTCGCCGGCCTTACGGCGCAGCTTGGTCTGCGCCGTGAAAACCGGGGTTGGGAAATTTGCGAAAAATTCGAGCCTTCGGAATGCGCCATACGCGGCGACCTTTTGCATGAAGCAGGGGCGACGGCCGTTGAGGAACTGGGCTATGCCATAGCCGAGGCCGTGGAATGTCTAACGGAAATTACCGAAGATAAACCCTCTGCCGACCCTGCCGACCTGGCGGAGGAAATCACGTTTGTCTTTGCCGCAGGTCCGGGTTATTTCATCGAAATCGCAAAACTGCGCGCGGCGCGTCTTCTGTGGGCGCGGGCCGTCGCCGCTTTCGGCGCGAAAAAAAACACAGACATGCGCATTACCGTACGCACTCCGGCGCGCAACAAGGGCGTCTATGACCGCTATACAAATCTGCTGCGTTCCGCTACGGAATCGCTTTCGGCTGTCGTCGGCGGCTGCGACGCGCTTTACGTCGAACCTTTCGGTTTCGACGGCCACATCGCCGTAAACATACAGCGCATATTGAAAGAAGAATCGAACATCGACGCCGTGGCCGATCCCGCCGGCGGATCATACTATATCGAAATGCTGACAGACTCCATCGCGCGCGCCGCGTGGAAGCTTTTCCAGCAGGTCGAAGCCGAGGGCGGCTACTCGAAAGCCGAGGCTGCCGGTTCCATCGAAGAAGCGCTTGGCGTTTCGCGGGCGGCGCGCGCCAAAGCGCTGTCCAGCCGCCGTAAGACGCTGGTCGGCGTGAACAACTATCCAAATCTCATGGAAATCGAATCCGATATGCAGCCGCCCGCGGAAGGCAACAGGCTCGCCGAGCCGTTTGAGAAAATCCGCCGCCGCACGATCGACAACGCAAAAAAAGCCAGACGTTATCCCAGGGTTCTTCTGCTTACGCGCGGCGACGTGAAAATGAGGGGGGCGCGTTCAAACTTCGCGCTTAACTTCTTCGGCTGCGCCGCTTTCGAAGTTGAAACATCGGATCAGTACGCGGGCAAGGACGCCGACCTGATAGTTCTTTGCAGCTCCGACCAGGAATACCTGGAGTTTGCGCAGGATGTCTGCCCGAAAGTCAGCGTTCCCGTGCTGATCGCGGGCAATCCCAAAGATCAGATTGAGGCGCTTGAGGCGGCGGGAGTAAAAGGCTTCATTCATGTGCTATCAGACGTGACGGCGACTCTGACCGAGTGGCAGGACAATCTTGGATTGGAATAAGGAGCGGGCAATGAAACCGGATTTTACTAAAATAGATTACAGTGTGAGCCCGCGAACTTCGTCCGCCAAAGCGCCGGAGGGCGCGGCATGGCTGACGGCCGAGGGCATTTCAGTCAAACCTTTTTATACCACCGACGATCTCGCCGGAATGGAACATCTTGAATACTCCGCGGGGCTGCCGCCTTTTTTGCGCGGGCCGTATTCGACGATGTACTGCATGCAGCCCTGGACGATCCGGCAGTACGCCGGGTTTTCAACGGCTGAGGAATCCAACGCTTTTTACCGGCGCAACCTGGCTGCCGGTCAAAAAGGGCTGTCGGTGGCATTTGATCTTGCCACGCATCGCGGCTACGATTCGGACAACGAGCGCGTAATCGGCGATGTGGGCAAGGCCGGCGTCGCCATTGATTCCGTCGAGGATATGAAAATCCTTTTCGATCAGATTCCGCTTGATCAGATGTCGGTATCGATGACCATGAACGGCGCGGTGCTGCCGATTATGGCGTTTTACATCGTCGCGGCGCGGGAGCAGGGCGTTTCCACCGACGCGCTTGCCGGAACGATTCAGAACGATATCCTGAAAGAGTTCATGGTGCGAAATACATATATATATCCGCCGCTGCCGTCTATGCGCATCATCGGCGACATATTCAAATACTGTTCGTCGAACATGCCCAAGTTCAATTGTATTTCGATAAGCGGCTACCATATTCAGGAAGCGGGCGGCACGGCCGATATTGAGCTTGGCTACACGCTGGCCGACGGGCTTGAGTACATACGCACGGGCATCAACGCGGGTCTTGATATTGACGATTTCGCGCCGCGCCTCAGCTTTTTCTGGGGCATCGGCATGAATCACTTTATGGAAATCGCCAAGATGCGCGCCGCGCGTATCCTATGGGCGAAGATCATCAAAGAGTTCAATCCGAAGAATCCCAAGTCGATGGCTTTGCGCACGCATTCGCAGACATCCGGCTGGAGCCTCGCGGCGCAGGATGTGTTCAACAACGTCACGCGCACCGCGATTGAAGCGCTTGCGTCCGCGCTTGGGCACACGCAGTCGCTGCACACAAACGCCCTTGACGAAGCCATCGCGCTGCCGTCGGATTTCTCTGCTCGCATCGCGCGCAATACGCAGATATTTCTGCAGGAAGAAACCGATATAACCAGATCGGTTGACCCATGGGCGGGCAGTTATTACGTTGAATCCCTCACGCAGGAAATCATGAAAAAGGCGTGGGCGCATATTCAGGAAATCGAGGAACTGGGCGGCATGGCAAAGGCCATAGAGACCGGCATTCCCAAAATGCGGATCGAGGAAGCCGCCGCGCGGCGTCAGGCTCGCATTGATTCCGGCAGGGAAACCATCGTCGGCGTCAACAAATACAAACTTACGGACGAAAAGCCGCTCGACGTTTTGATTGTTGACAATCAGGCGGTGCGCGAAGCGCAGTTAAAGCGGCTTGCCGAAACGAAAACCGGGCGCGATCAGGCGGCTGTTGACGCGGCGTTAAAGGCATTGACCGACTGTGCGGAAAAGGGCAAAGGGAATCTTTTGGAACTTTCGGTTGAGGCTGCGAGTTTGCGCGCCACGCTCGGCGAAATTTCTTCCGCGCTTGAAACGGTGTTTGGCCGTTATCAGGCGGTCAACCGCACGATATCCGGCGTTTATTCATCGGAAAGCCGCGAGGACGCGGAATTCAAAAAGGCGCATGATCTGGCCGAGAAATTTTCGAAAGCCGAAGGCCGCCGTCCTCGCATACTCATTGCGAAGATGGGTCAGGATGGGCATGACCGCGGCGCGAAGGTCATAGCCACGGCGTTTGCCGATCTTGGTTTTGACGTGGACGTGGGGCCGCTGTTCCAGACGCCGCGCGAGGCGGCGCGCATGGCGGCGGAAAACGATGTTCACGCGCTGGGCGTTTCTAGTCTGGCGGGCGGGCATTCGACGCTGGTTCCCGCGGTAATTGAAGAACTGAAAAAACTTGGCCGCGAGGACATTCTGGTTTTCGCCGGCGGCGTTATTCCTCC